>Ga0315914_1004899_pt1 | contig 19784 bp, 10 predicted proteins | sample MpolenodulesMG_FD_203920 | JGI IMG/M metagenome (GOLD analysis project Ga0315914, IMG submission 203920) | Medicago polymorpha root nodule microbial communities from Los Angeles, California, United States - elongated nodules | ecosystem: Host-associated > Plants > Roots > Nodule | place: USA... | reverse complement strand
ATTTTTTTTCACCTTTGCGCATAATAGATGTATAATTGTTTGAACCTTTTATATCATAAAAAAACCCTCACACAATGTTTACATCAATTAAATAGTTTTTTAATAAGTTTCGCCCGTAAGAAGTTTTTCATTTAAATTACAATAATTATTAGATATCACTAAAGTACATTTATGTATCATATTTGTCCCTTTAGTTCATACAATAAATCATACATAAAAATATTTATTTTTCATTATTGTTTACCAACCTTTCATTACTTTTTATTTCTTAAGTGAGAATGACAATTTTGTATGAGAATGGTAGGAATAGTTTTTAACCTTTAGATCAAAATGAATGGTGAAGATTAAAAGGACAAATTGATTTGCACCTGCCTTTGTCTTCCCCAAGTCCAGAACTGAAAGCACATCATTTCCTTTCATGAACCACCACTCCATATCTCAGCCTCAAGGACCTTGCTACCAGTTGCACCACACCAACCAATGGGGCAAAATAAACTATGCCACCCAGAACATGAACATACTAACCTTTAATATTTTTTGTAGTCGAATTCGATTTTCATTTGAAAGATAATGTTATGTTATTGATGTTATTAAAAAGATAAGATTTTTTGCTATATTTGTTATTTTATTATTTTCATTGAAAAAGATAAATATGATTTGTTGAATTTGTTACATTTGAAAGTCACAAATATCTATACTTATAATTTTAATCTATATCAAAAAATTTATATAAAATATCGTTTATAATTTTCACGCAAATTTTTTTAAAAATATCGTTGATAATCTACACACGTTAGTGCAATAAATACAGTGGAAATACAGACACGTGAGGGCCCGTCTTTCTGCTAGTATATAGTATAGATTTAGTCAAAATAATTATAATAATATATATATATATATATATATATATATATATATATATATATATTTAAAGAAAATAGTTTTTTTTGACTCCTTTGGACTGACTTTTTCTCCTTCCAAAATTACCTTCAACTTTCAATACAAATAACACATATAACAAATAGATAAGAGTAAATTCAAATATTAAAACACAATGTAACAAATTGTATATCTCTCATTCTTTTTCCTTATCATTTAAAAAACATAGTGGATGTGAGAGTGAATTCAAATATTAAAAAAAGTGTAACAAACACAATTTTCTTTTGTTGGTTACCACACAAAATATATAGTATAACAAACATGATATGAGTATGATGTGTGCATGAAAAATAGTGTGGCAAATTAGATCAAGTATATACCACTATAAATATAATCAATAAGAAAAGAAACATTATAATCAATACGCTGGAAAAAAATATTTTCAAATGAGCAATTAAAAAGTAAAATAGTGACTCTTGTCATATCCATTCTCTCAGAGGTAAGTCCTCTTAACATATGAGAGATAAAATATTTATTCTTGGATCATTGATTATGGAATCAAGTTGACAAAACAAATTTTCGTTTCTCTTTTCACTAATTGATGTTCTCTTGATCATTTTCATCATAAAATCCCAAAAAAACAAAAAAATATTTTATTTTGAAATTATTATGGAATCATTAATATTTGTTTTATTTAGTTTATTTCCCAAAAAAAAATATAAAATCTCTGTTCCATACTATTTGGGACATTGATATTTGTCCATTTTTTTCAAAAGGTTGATGATTTCAATTTCATATATGGATCCTTTTCCATATTTTTTTTTTCAAATATGTTGTTGTTTTACAATTTGATGAATAACCAAAATATTTGACTTTCGCCTAAAAAAATCTCACAATCATGCATTGATAAAAAAAAAAAAATGCCTTCTTTGGTTAAACAAAGTGAAGGTAAAAACATAGACCCTAAAGGTAAACAAATCTTTTAACCAAAGAATACATGAATTTTAATGTTGTTGCGAAACATCTCTAAATATGGTCTGTGTAATGGGACATAAATTATTATGTTGTGGTTTGTTTATGAATATGTTGGATGTGGAAATCCTATCAGAAAATAACGTTGGAAAAAGAGTATTCTTGCCTAATATTGATATTACTATCTTGATGTTTATATCTTGATATTTATATCATGGTACTAATATCTATCTGTTTAGAAAGTAATTAGTTATATCTAGCGAAAGATACCGAAAGCGAGTTGACCCTAGTATTAAGTACTTAGGAGGTGACATTACTAATATTGAGTAAAATATGTTGAACCTAGGAGGTAACTAGTTAAATAATTAAGGAAACAAGTGTCTGCTTGAAGAAAATAAGTTGCAGCCTAGTAGAACCATTCTCTTAAACCCTTCGTAAGATAGACACTGATAGGGATGCCCGTTTGTAGAACTAATAAGTGCGCGAGAGAGAGTGCGCAATGAGTGTCCTAAGATTCATAGATGGGTAGAACTAATGAACCTTGGTCTTCATTGCCTAGGGAAATGGTGGAAACCCAACATAAAGTATATGTTTTCAATTAACTTTGAGGTGGTATGACCCCACAGGTAAGGATCGTCGTGTGTCAGTAGGTGGAACCAAACATTAGAGGAATAGACCTAGTTAACCGAGAAGTATAGACCCCACACGTAAGGATCACCGTGTGATCAGCAGGTGCAGCTTCCGACCTATTAGGTTAGTAACGTCCCAATGACCTCATTACTTGTATAGTCTACCTAAAATAAATAAATAAACGCGGCATTACTGTTATTTAATATCCAACATTACAAATAGGGGGTTTCAAAGAATCCTAACCACTGCTTACTTTTCTGCAACCAAAAACAGGTAAACTTGCTCTGTTGCAAACAGATAAAAATTGCAAATCTATAACCCTTTACTATTTTATTATATCGTCAACTAAAAATAAGTAACGCGAATTGTTTGGACGAAACAAAAATCCATGTGGATATGATATTCTACTTATCACTTTATTATTTGTTAAATGATTTGGAACACTTGCCTAATCCGCACAACAGTGCTCAGCAAAACCATCGAATCTGCGAGGAAATAAGGCAAAGTTAAACGACGAATGAGATAAGACAAGCAAAGTAAATAGAAAACGAACGCCGACACTGCTTACCAAAAATCTCCTTGCGGTGGGCAGTGTTTCTCCTCCATATCAACTTCCTAATCTCCACGAAACAAGCTTTATCAACCAATTTGGACGGGTCTTTCCGATCTTTGACTTTCCGCAGCTCAAACAAAAGGATAAATTGCTCAAAGTCATGCCTCAACTTCAACTCAGAAGGGGTGAGAGGGGCATTCGAATCAAAAGTGTATTCACTAGGAGAAGACTCCTAGTGCTCCCGGCTCCAAAAGTGAGAAAAAAGCGGGACATGCTCCACCTCAGCGTGCGAAGACGACACACCGGAAGAGCCACCACCACAACCAGGATCACGATTCTGCACCGGCCAATCCGCGACAAAATCAGCCTCAGACCCCCCAGTACCCTCCGAATCAGGGACTTCCGAGTCCGAGCGATCTTCTAGATTATCAAGGGGAACCTGGCAGATCGACGTGTGGACACGCCGATTCAAGGGACGGAGTACCACGTACTTATGCTTCCAAGATTTTAGGGAATCCACAAAGTTGTCAAAAGGTTTCTTCTTTTGATGAAGAGACACGAGTAGACTGGATTCTTTATTAGATTATGTGATTTTCTTTGCTTAACATACCTTTATTGTTAGCTGATGGACTACACATGTTGCCTATGTGTATCATTATACAATTCTATTCTAATTTGCATGACAGTCCTGGGCTGCAAAGTAAGTTCCTACTTGTTTGTATTTACTGAATTTTAAATGATCTGAGTTTGTGTTCTGTTGCAGAATGTTGCAGTTCAGTTTTGGCGTATCGGTACTACCCCGGTCACTGGTCAGTGTCTATTGCTGCAAGAGCTGCTAAGATGCTGCAGAATTCGGGGTTATGTTTTGGTGCATCAGCTTTGGTCCTTAGCCTCGTTCCAGCCCTGCGTCCTAAGGTACTAAACTAGTCGGCTTAAGGTTAAGCTTGGTAATGCTCAATTATACGCTGAATCATTTTTTTTTTTTCTAGTTTAGATCATGTCTTCAGAACTTGGTACTCTGGTGTTTGATTCTTGGCTACTCTCCTGCCTTTGAGCTACTAAGTTTTTCATCGTTTAATTCTATATGCAACTTCATAGTCAGATGTCCACCTCTTGTAAAATACATCTGGGATATAGTTGCATGAATTTGTTTCTCACCAAATGGTTGATTATAATTTAGCTATCTTTCTTTTGTTTTTGAACACTTTAGCTATCTCTTGATTACACTTGTTATTAAATATTTTAAAAAAAGTTATTTTCAGAAGAAGAAAAAAAGAAGATAGTTTAATTTTAATTCATTCTTAGTTTTCCTTCAAAAGAGTTTAACAAAAAAATGTATTTTTATGTGTCTTTCTCTAAAGTGATGGATTTAAATCCATTTTTTTGAGACGGCACCATATAAGCTCCCATAACCCATTACTAATTATTCAATATCACAACACTAGCTGATAGTGCTGCTAAAAGAATTAGTAGCCCCTATGTGATTCTCCTTGGTTTCGCTATACTTGTCATCCTTACGTTCTATGTGATAACTTGTGAGTTTGTCACCTATGTGACTGAGAATTTTGTCTTGATTAAGTGGTTGTAATTTGTGACTAGAACACATCGAGGCACAATCTACTTACAAAGCTATAATGTAGAAGGAAACATGTAACATCTTCTACTAGGGTAATCCTTCAATAACTAATTTGAAAGTCTTGTGATTTAAGTTAAACAAAGGGATTTACATATGCTTGGAGGTTGACATGAGTGCATTGAAGCAGATGGGTGAAAAATCGAAAATGATCTCAAAGAGCTTGCAATTCTGTTGGTAATTGTCATCAAAATGCCTATTACAGATCATATGTTACAAATTCTTTGGCTGGTTGTTGGCATGGAAAATAACAAGGTAAATGACCATTTTATTCAAATATAAGCATTATGAAGAATAAACTCTGACATAGACATCCGATACGACACATACAGTCATACGTCGATCGCTAATTTAAAAAACACATGACACGACATCGCTACATATTTTTTTATTTATTTATGAAAAATTAAATTGATAATCAAACTACATATATCTAAACTTATCAATTTATTTCAATTTAAAAAAAAGTTCTAAAACAAAATACAATAGTTTTTAACATTTTATTTATATTTATCCATCTACTATAAAAAAAAAAAAAACTAAAAATGTTGCAATCAAATTTAATTTCTTTGACCCCTCATTGATTAATAATGATTCTCCACAACATTTTTAACCCTTGTAAATGTGTTTGAGATATATATCTCTAAGGCTTTGTTTGGGAGTTTGGAGAGGAGGGAAAAGAAGACTTTGGAGGGTTAGAAATATAGGGAAAAATGGTAAAATCTTTCACAGTTTTTGAAAGAGTAATTTTTTAGAGAATAATAAATCAATGCTTATGATTAATATGTTTTTAATTTTAAAAATATTATAACTACATATATTAAATTTGAAAAATTCATGTAAACCCTCCAAAACCCCATAAAACCATGAGGGTTTTGTACTATGAAGAAAAATGAACGCCCCAAAGCCTTCCCCTCTCAATGTCAGTCTATTTTTTCCACTTACTCCTCTTTTTGTTCCAGAAAGAAAAAAAAACAAAGAGTGTCAAAACACTTTTTTTGTCATACAAGTGATATTCGGGTGTTGAACAGCTCTCTACCCAAAGAGTGTCGAAGTAAAGGAAAGAGTAAATATTTTTTGGATACTTGTATGAATTTTTTAACACATTTCAGAACTTGTATTTTTTTTTTTTGACAAACTTTGAGTTATACTTTGTGCTTCGAGTTAGTTATTAAAACTATATTTGCGTCCTTCCTTCCCTATTTCCTTCTCACTCCTATTTTAATGGATTTTAGCTTCTGGTACTTGTTATTTAGGAGATGCTGGAGAAATGATGAAGGGACAAAAGAGGATGTAATTTTGATTTGAATACATTTGTGAATAATGGGGAGATTTTAGTATTAAGGTCAAAGAATGATGGAAATAGACAGAAAATGGTAACCAAACAAATTCCCAATCCAAGGAAGATGTATAGCTTGCTAGAGGATCGCCACAAGAAACGTGGTTTTTTTGATAAGATCAAGTCATGGTTCAATCCATAACCAAAAAGAAGCAAAGCTTCCAAATTCACATAAAGTGACATTTTTTTTTTATCAAAATTCATCTGCCTTACATATCATTTTCGTGCTCTATTTATGAGTTTATTACATGATGATTTTGATTCTAAAACTCTTAGAAAATGAAAGGAAATGCATCTATTAATTGCAATAATGTTTTGCTGGCTGATTAAAACAAGGAAGGCTACACTTTAGATAGACTTTTAATTGGATGATTTTATTTTCAGTTTTATGCTTCAGTCAAACCCCTCAATTTCACCTCCTTATAGTCATCGTTACGATTGAATGCTCGTCCCTTCCTTTTTTCAGCTCTTTATTTGAATCACGTTTGAAACTTCAAGCCCATTTTTCACAGCAAAATATGCCGATTTTGATCTTGACTCCAAAAGATGAAATGCAAGAAATTTCTAAGCTTTCCAACAAGATTGCATCAATTGTACATCGACAACATTAGATATGGACAAAACAAGACAGATATATAATGACCTACAAAAATAAAAACTTTGAACCAAAAATAATTTGGTTCTATTATGCCATAATAACTTAATCATTATTTTCAAGGGAGAGGATATTAGGATCACATTAAGAAACTTATAGCTAGTGGTACTTGTTATTTATGATATGCCGGAGAAATAGTGGAAATTTCAATATTTATTATGTGAACAAACAATCAAAATCTGATACACTTAAACTTAGAGTTGATATGACTTAGTTTATTATCAAATCATATTTGTCGTCAAATTGATATGGTATGTTTCAAGTATTTCATTTGGTATATTTTTCATTGATCTGGTCTGCATAGAACTAGTAATTGTATTTGATAAGGTCAACTATATATCGATAAATTGATGGCAATTTTTATCCCTCAACTTGATAGGTAAATAGATTGAAAAGGTCCTGTATGACAAGAAAATGTTTTTGGTGGTAATAATATTCATGCACGCCTCACTTTCATTATACTTTGTGATTTACAACAATATTAAATGGTCTAGTATGGTTAAATGGGTAGGCAATGATGATCAAAGTTGTTTCAGGTTCCATGGTGCATGGTTTGGGTGTTTGATCAATTATTCCTCTTTGATTAGAAGTTGAAATTTGAACTGTAATATTGTAATATGATTAGTAGTTTGAATTCGATTTATATTTTGTTATTATGTTCTTTTATAATGAATAAGTTAAATGATTTATATAGTATTTTTTTGGGATTACTGGAATACCTTTTTAAAAAATAATTACTTTTTATAATCTCTAGTTATTCATGAATATTGATGTTATCCTTCCTTTTAATGTTTTAATTGTGTTTTGTTATTGAGAAATACATTTTGAATCTAGATTTAGGATAATCATTTTAAACACTAAACTCTAGAGATAGATCTGGGTTTAACAATCACTAAAAGTATTGAATATTAATATTGTCATATTGGTTAATAGGTTGACAGATCGTCGATTAACAAATACGAGCCCATAACATTATTTTGACATAGATAATGTGTGTCAAGCGATACGTGATAATATTGATTAGTAACTAGAATATGTATAACTAATCATAAGAATACATGCGAAATAAGTTGATGAAAGTTAATCCCAACATACTCACATCTATGCTAACTATCGTATCATTTACATTGTTATAATTTTATAGCTTATGAAACCAAACACCTTACAATTTTATCACTTAAAAATCATACTTCCTCTGTTCCTTTTTAATTGTCATATTTTGACTTTTTACACAAACCAAGACACTAAATGTATTTCACTACTTTTGATACAATAACTTATGTTTTGCCTATAATATCCTTAATTATTTAATATCATATTTCATATATTTTTCTCTCTGCCATAAATTACTAAGGGCTTTATAGGAAAAATAACATTTAATATTACCTTGAACTTTGAAAGTGACAGTTAATTAGAAACAAATAATTTCTGTAAAAGTGACAGTTATAAAGGAACGGAGGAAGTATTAATTATTGAACGACTTTAATATCGCACTAGTTCTTGTGGATTCTTAAAACCACACAACATCACCATAATTTGATATTACATCACACAACATCACCATAAATAACAACTCAATTTCATAACTAGAAATAACATATTTTGGCTTCGTATAGGCTTACATTTTTCTTATAATAAAATAAGTAAATACTAGATTATTAACATCGGTCATGATCTCATAGTATCACAACCTACAATTTGTTTTAAAGATAAAAAAACAATCAAACAAACATTCAAGAAAATCATAACATGGGTTAAGAATAATTCTCCACTTTACTCTCCTAGAAAAACATCTCAGTACTACTTGTAGCGAGGAGGCTCTACAAAAAACATATAAAAAAAACACAGAAAACAAGGTGTTAGATATTTTATGTGTGACTTAAAGTTGTACAACAATAGAAATGCATAGAAACAAACATAAATCTACACTTATAACTCCAAACCATCTACCGTTCACATAATAAACTTTTAGAGATGTCATAAATATGTCACATATTAAACTCCACACAACATATTTTCAATTAATATCCGGAGGGTGACCTAAGTCCTACTAGAGATGAAATAACTAATGATATCTAAAGTTCAGTTTGTAACTCTTCTTATTTCACTTAAAGAGATAGATATTTGTTCATTATATGGTTCATAATATGATTGATGATAATATAATTTAGTAACGAATGTGTGGTTGATTTTTCGTGTTTACTTACTTGCATCTCATTAAAAAAAAAGTATATATTTAACATGTTTATAATAATATTACATAAATTTTAGGATGGGAGAAATATACTTAAGTTTTAGACAAATTATAGGAGTAACAACATTATAACAAGCAAAGAAAATAAAAGTTTTAGATATGTTAGATAAATAAATTTTACCTTTGTATGAACTCAAACAATAACCAATGTTGCTGCAAATAAGAGGCCATTTATTACCCGAATAAAGGCTTTCACAATCGGCGTCAGTAACACATTCTTCTGTAATATTAAATAAGAATAAAGAAAGATTACTAAAAATGATTAAAAGATTGTGCATGAGATAAAAAAAATGAGAATGAGCTTACTTCCACTAGCTTTTACAATAAGCAATAAGGAAACACAAAATATCAAAATATAAACAAACTTAATAATTCCAGACATTTTTTTCACCTTTGCGTATAACAAATGTATAATTGTTTGAACACTTTATATAGTAAAAAATCCAATGCAATGTTTACATCAATTAAATATTTTTTAATAATTTTCGGACGAAAGAAATTCATCATTTAAATGAGAATAACTATTAGATATAACTAAAGTACATTTATGTATCATGTTTGTCCCTTTAGTTCATATAATAAATCTTACATAAAAATGTTGTTTTTAACTATAATTCATTTTTTTAAATGGCCAAAATGTAATATATTACTAACCAAAATCAGTCATTCCATCACATGTTGTACCAGAAAAGACTTAAAAATAGTTACAAAATTACATACAATGAGAAACTAAAGCAACAAAGAAACAAACTAAGTTAGATGATATAAGCAAGGAATAAGATTAAGCCTCCAAAAATGACAATCAAAATCAAAGTAACAAATTTCGATATCAACCAGCAAAAGGATTGAAGCTTAACTTTTTCTCTCAAAGATTGCAAGTGATCCTCCTTATGCTGAAAAATGTGTCTCTTTCTCTACTTCTAGATAACCCAAACCACATAAAGCCAAATAATATTAAGAGCCACTTGAATACTTTTCGAATAACCATAAATATACTCCTTCAACATTAATAGGAAAAGACTTTGTCGATTTACTAGTTGTCTTTTTCTTTTTTGGTTTTCTTAAGGGAACGAATCAAATCATATTGATCTTTAGTTGACATCCTTGATACTCTTTTCAAATCTAACAATGATGGCTCATGTCGCCTAATTATCAATTTAGACATGTTTCTTTCCACTTCATGATTACCTGATATAATCTCTCATAGCTCCATGGACCTAGACCCGTCAATTCTTTCCAAGTAAGAGAACAAGAAGAACCTTTTTATTGTCGGACATTTTTGTCATCTATCTTAGGATCCGATTTGATTGACTTGATATCGATTATGTACTAACTTCCATTTCTACAAACCCTTGTTTTGTCTCCTTAGAATAATCTGATACCAGAACATTGACTTCATCTGCTACACTCTGATCTTTACTAATCCCAATAGGCTTCACCATACTTTCCTAAGTCGTACCACCACCATCTATTTCCTAAACTTTAATTTAATTAAGAACCTCACCAACTCCTTCATTCTATTTTTTACTTACTTTGTGAGAGTATTCTCCATTTAATGATTATCCAGAATGTCAACTAGAGGTATATACTCTGGCAAACAACCTGGTTCTGAACACAAAGATTATTTGTCTTCCTCGTACTTAACTAAAATAACTTCATCTATAATACCAAACTCTAAATCCTCCACAACCCGAATCTAAAATTTCTTTTCGTTAACCTAAACCTCTTCTACCACAATAATTTCTTCCAAAATATCGATATTCCTGAGAATAATCCAACCTCAACTTATTGAGAGTACATTCATCAACCTTTAGCAATCTTCCTTTTACCACCACAAGTTTTGCAAAAAAAAATTCACATTCCACGCATGCAGCGGTATGACATAACAATTCACCCAGGCCCCTATTTCTAAACAATGTCACTATCCCTCGACCATGATATAGATAATTAGAACAAAACCATAATCTGAAACCTTTGCACAGACTGAATCCGCATTGTCTATCTTGCCTATAAGTTGGTCGGATTTCTTTTTGATGTATTGAGCTCACCACAGTCCACCCTTTCCTTTCCCCAACCCCTTTGTGCCACCTTCTCTCATGAAAAGAATGCCGTCGCGGTTGTGTTCCTATGGCCATCTCTCTCTCTCTCTCTCTCTCTCTCTCTCTCTCTCTCTCTCTCTCTCTCTCTCTATATATATATATATATATATATATATATATATTTGTGTGTGTGTGTGTGTGTCTCTCTCTCTCTCTGAATATGATATGGCCTCGATGCATCGTTACAGGAAAATTTCAAAATCTAAGATATGATATGGCCGGGATACTTTACAAAAAATTCAAAATCTAAGATATGATATGGCCGGGATACTTTACAAAAAATTCAAATTACGGATTAGAACTCAAAATAAAAACTATATACTAAAACTCAAAAGAAAAAAAACAAGTGCAAAACTTAGTCCCACATGGTGACCATATAGACTTAAAACAACAATAAGGCACACCAATGAAATTAACTTCACATGACAATCAACAACAGTAGCTTCCTCAAAATAACAAAAAGAGACAAAAGAGACATTCGACAACAACATATATATAAATACAAGTAATATTGATTATAAAGAAAGTGACAATTAGTCAATTAAATATATGATATATTCTAGAAAGAGAACTCCATTACTTTGTTAATTACATATATCCATAAAGGGAACATTATTGATGTCATACTATATCCCAAAAAGAAGATCGTTAGTACTATACATCTATATCCAAAAAAGAACATCATTGTATAATATTTCATTACTTAAGAGTTAAGTTCTATTTGAGTTAACACTAATATTCATTTCTTTCCTCTTTTCTTTTTTAAGAAAAAACAGAAAGAAAAAAAAGAAAGAAAAAATAATAGAGAAATCATGTATCCCATGCGTATCGGTTTTCCATCACCATATCCTTCACACATATCTGACGTATCTGAAATGTATCGGACAATTGCTCTAAAAAAAATTAATTGTCAGATACTTTTCTAGTACGCATTGGTACATATCAGGCAGGTATCGATGCAAGACTGTATCAGATTCTGATACATCATCAATTTTGAAATATTTGGGCTTCACGGAATGTAGTTATTTCGCTCAACATTTAACACTTTTAATTATAATTCATTATTGTTTATCAACCTTTTATTACTTTTTATTTCTTATCTGGCCTTTCATAATATATATAGCTTAGGGTGTACTTAACTACTTTTTAGTTATAGCTTGCTAAAACATACCTTCTAAAAAATAAGTGGGTGTATTCTAGCAAATGCCTATAGGAGTTGCTAGGATACACCCACTTATTTTTTAGAATGAGTGTTTTAGTAACATTCACCTTAAGGTGTATTTAACAACTTTTTAGTTATATCTTTGCTAAAACACACCTAATAAAAACTAGTGAGTGTATCCTAGCAAACCTCTATATATGTGTGTGTGTGTTTATGGAAACAAAATGTAACACAATATAAACAAACTTATGAATCTTAGCCATTTTTTTTCACCTTTGCAAATAATAGATGTTTAATAGTTTGAGCATTTTATATCGTAAAAAACCACCACGCAATATTTACATCATTAAAATAGTTTTTTAATAATTTTCGTCTGTAAGAAGTTTTTTTATTTAAATTAGAATAATTATTAGATACCATTAAACAACATTTATGTATCATGTTTGTCCCTTTAATTCATAGAATAAATCTTACATAAAAATATTTCCTTTATTATTGTTTACCAACCTTTCATTACTTTTTATTTCTTAGCTAACCGTTCATAATATATCTATTGGGGAAATATCAAGTGAGAATGACAATTTTGTCTGAGAATGGTACGATTAGTTTTCAACAATTAGATCAAAATGAATGGTCAGGATTAAAAGGAGAGATTGATTCGCTTGTGCCTTTGTCTTCCCCAAGTCCAGAACTGAAAACTCGTCATTTCCTTTCATGAACTACCACTCCAAATCTCACCCACAAGGACCACAATAAACTATGCCACCCATGAAAGTGATTGTATCAATCTAAAAAGTGCCAGCGTGAGTTAACTACTGCTGAAAAATGCCGAGCGTGAGTAAACTCCCGCTGGGTCAAAGGAATGGGCAATTTTAAAAGGGAGAAACTTATAGTTTGTGGTGCTTGCTATTTAGGACATAAAGGAGAAATATTGTGGAAATTTCAACATTTATTATGTGAACGAACAATCTGAATCTGATACATTTAAACTTATAGTTGATATGAGTAGTTTATTATCAAATCATATTTGTCTTCGAATTGATCTGGTATGTTTTGAGTATTTGGTATATTAAATGGTCTAGTGTGGTTAAATGGGTAGACAATGATGATCAAAGTTATTTCAGGTTTCCTGGTATGTTGTGGTGCTTGGTTTGGATGTTTGATCAATTATTCTTCTTTGATTTGTTGTATGATTCTTAAATTGTGTGATCATAGAAGTTGAAATTTGAGCTGTAATGTTGGAATATGATTGGATGGAATTTGATTTATATTTTGCTATTAGGTTCTTTTATATAATAAATAAGTTGAATGATTTGTATAGTATTTTTTTATTACTAAAATACTTTTTTTTAAAAATATATTCCTTTTTATAATCTCTAAAACCCAATATTATTAATTTTTTTAAAAAGGGAATTACAATAGCACTTTTTCTCGCTATTAAATACAGGACATATAATAACAGTTTTAGTCAAAACTTACCTAATCCTCGCGCGAAAGAAGTATACTATAACACTTTTCTTATTAAAGAAAGACTTTTTATACTTTTTCAAAAGCGCTATTATAGGTGTGGTATCTATAATGGCGAGGCTTTAATAGCACTAAAATGGCGTATTAAAAGCCAAAAATACTATTAAAAGTCAAAAAGCGTCATTGTAGAAGGAATAATTCACAAAAATAGATTCTTGCTCTCAATATTTTTTTAATTTGACTTAATTGTATGTTTGGTCTTTTAAGTTTATTTTAGATTTCAAGTTGGTCCTTTATGCTTTAAAAGTTTTAAGTTGGCCTCTTATATTTTAAAAGTTTCAAGTTGGTCCAAAATGTTACTCACATTGCAATTAGCTAGCCTCTTCCGGTACATAATATTGAGTTTAATAAAACAAAAAAATTTAAAAAATGCTTTAAAACTGATTTTGTAAATAAGTTAAACTCCAACACCGATATTCTCAACCAAAATCTCTAAACGGTCAAGTGACGGAAGAGACTAACTTATTTCAATATGAGTAACATTTTTTACGAACATGAAACTTTTAAAACATAACGGATCAGCTTTGAATTTTTAAAACATAAGGGATCAACATGAAATCTAATATAAACTTAAGGGAGCAAGCATGCAATTAAACCTTTTAATTTTCTTTTCGTTTTATATTTTTCCAAGAAAATTAGAAAACATGCGAGTTACTTCAATTTGTATCAGATGATCTATTGTGCTAATTATCTAGGTACATAATCAAAGGGTGTGCATCTATGAGTTAAGACCATAAGATTAAAGGATGAGCATTTAAGAATTGATCATTCTCTTTGACCAAAGGATATGACTAGAGTGTCCATAGATGCATAGTCTTCATTGCAGGCTTGAAATTCTGCATAATCAAATGGAGGGTATGACTTGTACATGTTGACATGTTGTGCATTTCATAAACTTTGTTCTTGAATCTTGGCTGTGGTAGATTAGGTGAACTAGAGTGTATGACTTGAGAATCTCCAAAGGCACGACTTCTGTTTAGTTAGATGTGTTTCATTTGAAAGCCTCTTATTTGGTCTTCATGATTAGCCACTTTCTTCTATAGGAAATGTTGCTTGTATTAATTATTGTTGTAGTAGAGGAACCTTGTTCTCCATTTCATCATTGAGTCAATCAGAGTGTTACTCATAGATCTTATTCTACACACTTTAACAAATAATTAGTAAAAATATTATTCTCTTGCTTTGTTATTACCAAAATATCAATTAATAGGTATTGTTTTTGGACGAATTTGATTATTGCATAATTGTGTCGAATAATATCACATATACTCTCTCAATAGTTTTAATACTAATGCATCTCATGGTTCCAACTCAAGACCTTATTAAATTATAAGAGACAATATCACTCAAGTGATCTTGAAATTTATCCATTAGCTCATTTAGAAAAGTTTATATTAATAAACGAATTTTTTCTTTCTTTCTTCTGGATGGTGGGATCATGGCTGACAAACATCAACAAAAGTCTAAAGAGCTTTTCGCTTTAAAGTACATAAATGTTCCAAACTTTGATATGGGTGGAGGAATATAATTACTACTACGAGTACGTACATCCCTTTGCCTGCCTCCCCTTACTTGAGCTAAGGTAGAAGGTTATATGATTCTCGTGAGCTTAACTCAGTTGGTATGAATATTGCATATTATATGCAGGGGCTGGGGTTCGAAATTCGGACACTCTACTTCTTCACAATTTAATTATGTGAGTTTCAGCCACTACTTAAAAAAAAAAAAAAAGTTATATGTTTTCCCCAAGCAAATGATGACCAACAGGAAAGCATGTGGTGAAATTTTAAAGTAGAATTTATCTTTCAAAATTTGGTGGGGTTATTATGTCTACAACATATATAGATAGACTCGAAAGTTTGGCCAAAAGAAAATTTGGTGGGGTTATTAGTATACAAAGATCTCATGTTAGAAAGAGTGAGTGGTTTTTTTTTTCTTTTTTTGAGAGGACTGGGGTTATCATGTCTCCAACATTTATAGGACGAAAACATAGGCCAAAATAAATAAGGGTCATGTTAACTCGTGCCTTTAGGGCACATGTTAAGCATTAATGTCATTCCATTAATGATAAAAATTTGATGAAAAAAAAATTAATATTAAACATTTTGAACAATAAATTAACACAATTTCTAATACATTATTTCTATTATTGGAATTCTTAACATGTGCTATAAGGAAACAAGTTATCATTTCCCAATAAATAATATACAAATATTTCATGTAACCTAAAGTTCTGTAATGTAGAGGCTCATGATGACTTCTTTCCAAAGAGCTCCTCCCCTTTGTATATTTAACTTGTGGTATATAAATTGGCAAAATTTTATGCATATCATTTCTCTTATCTCACTCATGGGTGCAATATTTTTATTTTTTGTTTGCTGGTAATGACTTAGTAGGGATGACACGTAATTATTTTGAATATATATTATATTTATACTATATATAAAGAAAATAACATGTTTCGTCTCTTTTGGGTTGACATTTTTGTTATTCAAATTATATCCTTAAATACATGCGAAGAAATCCGCACAACCATTCCATTCCCGTAGTATATATACGAAGAATTCACCCAAAAACCTGTCTGCAGATAATTATGCCACTTGTTCCTCAAACGGATCGGCACTAGAGAAGCATTCTTAAAAGCCAACAGTGCACTAGTTAAACTCTTATTTTTTGGATGGTCTTTTTTTTTTTTTTAAAGATTTGGTGGAATATTTTATGTTATTTGATACAATTTTATGAGCATAACACTTTATTACGCAGGTTTGGTATATTTTTGTTTTATAATTAAGTTCAATTTTTAAATTGTTGATACATTTATAATACTATATAAGTGTATATGTCACATATATAATAGTTTTAATATTATTTTAATATGAGATAAACTTGTACGAGTCGATTCCACTTAAATAAATCATGTTGAAAAATTACTTGATTATTAGATATTACTCTTTTGGCAAATATTCTAGTGCACCGAGTAATGCTCAAATTCCATAAAAAAAAAAACAGACGTCGTCTAATGTGTATAAGTAAATAAATTTACACCATGCACAATTTTTTTTTTCTATTATTAGATCAATAAGTCATATCATATTAAATTATTGGTATAAAAACATATTAAATTCTTGTTTCTATATGAGTTAGGTCTTTGATGCACAAGGAAAATAAGTTTTACACCATGTAAGAGATTATTTCCAACACCATGTAAAATATTATTTCCACCATCATAGGATCAATAAACATAATCAATAAATATAGTATATTAAATTATTGGTATAAAAGCATATTAAATTATTTGTTTCTATATGAGTTAGGTCTTTGATGCACAAGGAAAATAAATTTTACACCATGTAAAAGATTATTTCCAACACCATGTCATCATAGGATCAATAAATATAATCATTAAATATAATATAATATAATGTCATTTATTGATCAAATTATAGAAAATAGATTATTCCTTAAAAAAAATAGATTTATATACGGTGAATTGTACATTTTAGACAAAACCTTCTCAAATAACATAAAGTGTACGGTACGCAATGTTTATGTAGTTAAGAAGAGAAAGCAAAATAACATAGAAATCCTAAGGTCAGAAGATTATCATTAAGCAAATACAATAAAAATCATAGAGAAGCAAAACCCAAAAACAAAGAAAAGGCTATAAAAAACCATATACCAACCAACAAAACCACATTTCTTCCCAATCCTCCCACCTTCATTCCCTCCCCTCCTCCCATTCCATTGAAACTAAAATGGAACCAGCTCCACCACCATTGGAGCTAGACCTTGACAATCTTAAAGCACTCAAAATCCTAGGAAAAGGTGCCATGGGCACTGTCTTCCTCGTCCACAAACCCACCACAAACACCAACCTCTTTGCCCTAAAAGTCGTCGACAAAACCTCCATCCATGCCAAACTCGACGTAGAACGCCGCGCCCGATGGGAAATCCAAGTCCTCTCCACCCTCTCCCACCCTTTTCTCCCTTCAATCCTTGGCACATATGAATCCCCACAGTTTCTTGCATGGGCCTTACCTTATTGTCCTGGTGGTGACCTTAACGTCCTCCGTTACCGTCAAAACGACCGTGTTTTCTCTCCGTCCGTTGTCCGGTTCTACCTAGCTGAAATCCTCTGCGCTCTCGACCACCTTCATTCCATGGGCATTGTTTACCGTGACCTAAAACCAGAAAATGTTCTCATACAACATTCCGGCCACGTCACGTTAACGGATTTCGACCTCTCACGTAAACTTAACCCAAAAACTTTTAAAACCGTCGTTGCAACACCACCACCACCTTTACCAGATTCAAAGTTTCCAGAATCTTCGCGAAAACACCGTCGAAATTTCTCTCGTTGGATGCCTCTTCTTCCAACGGAATCTTCTCATCATCATAACCGGCTGCATGCTTTGAACTTGAAAAAGGCTAAATCAGCACGAGTTAGTCCGGTGATCCGACGTAAATTGAGTTTCTCAAACGGCGAACGGTCTAACTCGTTCGTCGGAACGGAGGAATATGTTTCACCGGAGGTTGTTCGCGGTGACGGACATGAGTTTGCCGTTGATTGGTGGGCATTAGGGATACTTACATACGAAATGCTTTATGGTACAACACCGTTTAAGGGAAAGAATAGGAAAGAAACGTTTAAAAATGTTCTGATGAAGTCGCCGGAGTTCGTCGGAAAAAAGACGGAGTTGACGGATTTGATAAAGAAATTATTGGAGAAGGATCCAATGAAGAGATTAGGTTATTCACATGGTGCTGTTGAGATTAAAGAGCATGCATTTTTCAAAGGGGTACGTTGGGAAATATTGACGGAGGTGATTCGGCCACCGTTTCTTCCCGACGATGCCGGGGAATTTTCGTCGGAGAAGTTATCAAATGGGCCTGCTGGTGTGAATATTAAGGACTATTTTGAGCAGTTGAAATCACCGTCGTTGCCGCCGTCGCCGTCTTGTAAGCTGAGAAAAAATGTCTCCTTAAAGGAATTCTAATGCACGTGCGAGTGGTTGATTGCACGTGCAAGGGTTAGTTTTTTTTTTTTAGCATTAATGTAATTTATGTGGATATAGAATAATGATAGATCGTAAATAACGGGAATAGCATAATTAGTTGAATTAGTTTAATTTGTTGCTTTTGGTTTGATAATGGCATAGTTAGTCGATTTAAATTTCAAAGTTTGAACTATGACAATATGATGTGTAATTAGGATTTGTAGTGTAGATTGGTAAATATTTATTGGTAAAACATTCCATTGGAACCGAAAGGTAATCAGCAACAATAAGTTTCGATATGCTTGACATACACAAGATCATTGTCTCCATTTTTTAACATAGCTCTTTTTTGTGATTCATTGGGTTCATAAGAGAAAATGAGCCTAGTATAATTTGGAGTCTAAATAGAAGATAATTGAAGTTTAGTTTAGAAAAGTTTCGGTTAAACATTGAATTTAGATAGTAGTCGGTTATCTGAACTATTTGACTTCAATTAAAACTCATTAACTTTGTTTAAGCCTAATAATTTGATAGCAATGATGAAAATTAAACGAAATAAAACTGGTTTGAACTAGATAATAATAAAATTATCGGGGATGAGTTTTCATTATATGACTATCTTGAGTTATTGATAAGTGCCAGGAAGTAGTAATTCTAATGAAGATTTATAGCACTTTTGTAACTTGTTTTGCAAGTTATTAAGGAAAAAGCCGAGAGATAATTGATTTTAATCCTTTTATGCTTTATCTATCTTACTCAACCTAATTTTGCAGGAAAGTTACTCAAGACACTGAGCAAAGATGGAAAACAAGCAACAAAGTGCAACAAGGCCAAAATAGGCAGAACAACATGTTTGCTCGCCTCCCAAGTAGCTCAACTCGCCATGGCGAGTTAACAAAGGGAAAAATAGGCAGAGAGGCATGTTTGCTCGCCACCAGCTCGCACTCAACTCGCCATGGCAAGTTAACAAAGGAAAAAAAATAGGCAGAAGCTCATGTTTGCTCGCCATGGCGAGTGAACTTACTTGGGAGGCGACCAAGGGCGGTTAAAACTCCCCAGGATGACGTGGCACAAACCCAATGGG
>Ga0315914_1004894_pt1 | contig 19802 bp, 7 predicted proteins | sample MpolenodulesMG_FD_203920 | JGI IMG/M metagenome (GOLD analysis project Ga0315914, IMG submission 203920) | Medicago polymorpha root nodule microbial communities from Los Angeles, California, United States - elongated nodules | ecosystem: Host-associated > Plants > Roots > Nodule | place: USA... | reverse complement strand
TATAAATCAATCTCTATTCACTATTTTGGTTAGAAACACAAATATATATATATATATATATATATATATATATATATATAATTGACTAACTATGAAAAAATCTTTACAACAACCGATAACCCACTCAACTGTGTTACTTTTATCGTAAAAGATCGGATGGATGAGTTAATTATCTATCATGTGGGTTTTGATTTCGTATCAAACTTGAAGAGTGTTTCAATTTCTTTGGGTGTTGACAAGGGATGTATTATTGTTTCATGTTTTGGGGGATAATGTGTTTGTTTTACATGTTTATTGTAGCACTGAATTTTATTTTGGGGGATAATGTGTTGACAAGGGATGTATTATTCTTGGCACTTTTGTGCTTTGAACGGGCAACATGCATGTGAATCTAACACATGTATTTTTGCATTTGTGATTCAATCTAATGATTACATTATTTGATTTAGGGTTAAATAAGTTTTTCATTTATAAAAATATAGCAAAATTTGGTTTTAGTCTCTAAAAAATAAAAAATTACTCTCCCAAATATTTTCATTTCGTTTTTGGTCTTTAATAACCGATTTATGTCCATTTTAATATATGACTCATTTATGTTCAATATGTGTTTAACTTATGTCAATCTATTACATTCAACCCTTAAATATATGTCAATATTTTTTTTTTGAAGAGAATATATGTCGATATTTTTTTTTTTGAAGAGAACAAGTCAAGTAAAAGATGTATAAAAATTATGTTCATTAGAGATCAAAAAACAAAACGATATATTTTGGAAAGTTGAAAATATCTCGTTTTATTTTTTAGAAACTAAAATCAAAATTCGTTATATTATATTTTTATTCACATAAACTTATTTAACTCTTTAATTTAATACAATGGAGTTGTTAGTGTCAATACCATGGGTACTAGTATGATTGGAAACCTTGCATTGTATTATATGTTTCGTTGTTTAGAATGATGCTGGCAAAATAATTGGTGTGGTTCAAATCTATTTAGATAGCTTCACTGAAGATGTTACATATACAGAACCACAGGCAGTCACACATGGACGTTGCTTAAATAAATAGGGTAGGCACACATGGATATATATTCCTTTCCTCGCAACTTCATGTTTGTTTGCAAATAATTCTAGTACAATATACAAATCTAAATTATTTATGCACGTTGAAATGCAAATTTTAAATACTCATTTTGAGTCATTCAGAAAATAAGTGATATTGGGGTTTGATCCTGACGTCTGGGTATGAAATATATTTTGGCTAAAATGGAATAATTTATCAGATGTGCTTTACATATTTTTTAACGAAAATTAGTCACCACTAAACAACGGTGAAATAACTATCAAGTCGAAAGTGTGCAGTTGAGGCTTGAAGAAGTGATTATGCTCGGGAAACTACTAATATTCAGAATTCAAAAAATTATAGAGGAAACCTGCAGAAGTTTCAAAGTTAGTTAGAATCACAGTACATGCGAGGAGTTCATTTTTGTTTCGTAAGAACGTAGTAGATTTGTGTTTAATTCAAACGATGTATGTAACTCAATTTTATTGTGTTTAATTTTGTTGTTTGCTCTTAAGTTTTTTCATAACAATTTCCGTAGCAATTTCTTTTTCATGCCTTTGTTGCTCAAATTAAGACTCAAGACTTTATATCTATCAACTAAAAATCCCATAAAGATTTAACTTGAGTCTTAGATTGATTATCAAATTCATTTATTGAGAGACTTGTCGGTCCTAAGTTTCCCAACAAGTGACATGAGAATTGTCTCCTCTTCACCAATGTCTTCGTCGTTGGCAGTGATTAGGTCATCTTCCTCCTTTACGATATACTTCTTCCATTTGTCCATCGTTTCTTAGTGGAGCTGAATCAGAGCTAGAGTGAAGAATAATAAAGGCCTAAATAGTAGTGGCAATGTGAGTGATCCAATGGAGGATGGTGGTTCCATGAGGTATTAGGGTCGACCGCTAATGTCTTCCTATAATCTTAGGAAAGAGAAGACCAAGTTTAGTTATATCTTGTATATTGCACAATCAAGTTTATTTACACGATCCTTAGTGAAATTGACTTCTTTAGGGTCAAAATGTGATTTGTGCTTTATTACATGTGCTTTGGTTGGGGTTATACTCCGGTTCTTATTATAAGAAGAAAAGTCAAAAAACATCAAAATCAATGCAATATTAATTATTATAAATTTTTTGAATAATTTTCCAAATACACCTTCATAAAAAATTGTGAAATATTAAATACACCCACAAATATTAAATAAAGAGTAAGCAAGTCTTTTAAACAATAACTACACCTTAAAAATTATGACGACCGATTTTATTTTTTTTTAAATTTTCCCATATTAAATGTCTCATAATCCATGTAAAAAAAAAGTAATGTCTTATAAAAAATTGTCCTAGTCAAGGTTTTTTTTCCATAGAAATTCTAAATAGATAATGAGAAAGATGTATCTTTTTTCCCTATTAAAAATATGAAATTCCACCACGCCAGAAACATCCACCAACGAATCACCAACCTTACTCAAAACAAAACCAACATAGCAAAAGGTAGCAAATTCATAACTGAATGCAACGTTAAAATCTCAGAAAATGGTCGAAGCGGCAACGTTAATGCAGCAGAAACAATCTTCAACAGAATGTCCCAAAAGAACATTGTCACTTGGACAGCCATGCTCACTGTCTATGCTCAAAATGGTCAAATTACGAATGCTCGTAAACTGTTCGATGAAATGCCTGAACGAACAACCACTACTTATAATGCCATGATCTCCGGTTATATTCGTAATGGTTGTAATGTTACTAAAGCTTACGAGCTTTTTACTTCGTTTAATGAGCGAAACGCGGTGTCTTATGCTGCTATGATCATGGGATTAGTTAAGGCAAGGAAGTTTGATTTGGCTGAGAAACTTTACCGTGAAGCTCCGTGTGAGTTTCGTGACCCGGTTTGTTCAAATGCTTTGATAAATGGGTATTTGAAAATAGGCGAAATGAATGAAGCGTTGAGGGTTTTTGAGAATGTGGGTGAGAGTAAGAGGGATGTGGTTTCGTGGAGTGCTGTAGTTGGTGGTTTGTGTAGAGATGGGAGGGTTGATTATGCTAGGATGTTGTTTGATAGAATGCCTGAGAGAAATGTGGTTTCTTGGAGTGCGATGATTGATGGGTATATGGAGAAAGGTTTCTTTGAAAATGGGTTTGGTTTGTTTTTGGAAATGAGGAGGGAAGGTGTTGTTGAGGTTAATTCGACCACCATGACTATAATGATTAAAGGATGTGGAAATTGTGGTGGTGTGAAAGAGGGAATGCAGATTCATGGGTTGGTTTCAAGGTTGGGGTTTGAGTTTGGTAGTGTTCTGAGTAATAGTATTATTACCATGTATTCTTTGTTTGGTTACACTGACATGGCAAAGAAAGTGTTTTGTGCTATGGGTAATAAAGATTTAGTTAGTTGGAATTCTTTGATTTCTGGATATATTTATAACAGTGAAGTGGATGCGGCTTATGAAGTTTTTAAGAGGATGCCGGAGAAAGATTTGATTTCTTGGACGGCCATGATTAGGGGGTTTGCAAAGGATGGAAGAATTGGAAAGGCTATGGAACTGTTTGATATGTTGACAGAGAAAGATGATTTTGTTTGGACAGTTCTTATATCTGGTTTTGTGAGTAATGAGGAGTACGAGGAAGCTTTGTGTTGGTACGTTCGGATGAACCGGGAAGGATGCAAGCCTAATCCTTTAACTATTAGCAGTGTTCTTTCCGCTTCGGCTTCTTTGGTGGCACTGAATGAAGGGCTTCAGATTCATTCCCATGTTCTGAAGATGAACATGGAATATGATCTTTCAATACAAAATTCTCTTATATCATTCTATGCCAAATGTGGAAACGTAACCGATGCTTACAAGATCTTTGTAGACGTCGTTGAACCGAATGTTGTCTCTTATAACTCAATCATCAATGGGTTTGCACAAAATGGCTTTGCCGAAAAAGCTCTCAATGTGTATAAAACAATGCAGAGTGAAGGCCTTGAACCCAACCATGTTACTCTCCTTGCTGTTCTTTCAGCTTGCACTCATGCAGGACTTATTGAAGAGGGGCGAAATTTATTTGACACTATGAAATCTCATTACCGGATTGTGCCAGACGCTGATCATTACGCCTGCATGGTTGATCTACTTGGCCGTGCCGGTTTGCTTGATGAAGCTAATGATTTGATTCGATCAATGACGGTAAAGCCTCATTCAGGGGTTTGGGGGGCTCTTCTTGCTGCAAGCAGTGCTCACCTACGTCCTGACCTTGCCAAGCTTGCAGCTCAACATATTATGGAGCTGGAGCCTGCAAATGCGACTCCTTATGTGGTATTATCCAACATGTATTCTGCTTCTGGACAAAAGATTGAAGGCGACTTGGTAAGAAAGACCAAGAATTTAAAAGGAATAAAAAAAAGTCCAGGTTGTAGTTGGATTACTATTAAAGATAAACTTCACCTGTTTCTTGCAGGGGATCAATCACACATGAATATTGAAGAGATAAAAGCCATAATATTGACTATAGATAAAGAGATGCAGCGGTTGTATTATTGTGAGCTCTGACTTCAACGTTAACTACAGTACTAACCATGGAAGTTATATCAGTGTCTAGTAGATTTCAGGAATTAAAAATACATGTATGTATCTTCTACCTGATATATTAACATACTGATATGGGACATGCTAGAGAAACAGACAAAGATGAGATGTATCATTATATTCCAGAAGCTCTCCAATTCTAATATAACTTATTTGAACTTTCTAGTTATCTGTTATAATATCAATAATTTACTAGTGTGGGTTTGTGTGTGTGAGAGAGAGAGCCTCAATTACAGCCTGATGCAGTTCCTGTGATGTCCTCGGTTTAAATCCCTGCATAAGTAATGTTTATTTTGTAAATATTTTCATTATTGCTGTTATTATTATTAGGAATGTTTTTTTATGTTTTCTATTAGTGAGTTATGCCCTACTTTGTGGTAGCAAAGGTTTGTCTCTTATGATAACGTTTTTTCTGTTCATCAAATATGTGGCACCCTAAACTCATAATAAGAGGACACTAATTTACCATTCCCAAACAAATATGAAACTAGAATTGACTTTTATAATATTAATTTTGTTTGCCATAGTCTTCATATATTGGCAATTGCATCCAAATTTGACACATTTAACATTTTTTCAGACCTACAGAAACTGCTACTGTTTTACTCAAGCTTCATTTGTGGTTGCTAGTTTTGGAAGCTAATAGATAATATACTGCATACTGTGATGGTTATATGTAGGTTCCCTCAGTAAAGATGGTCCACGAAGTTACTGCAAACATACCGAAATGGGCTTCATTTAATAGAAGTTGAGTAAAAGATAATAGAAGTTGATGTATAAGATCAAATTGCACTTAAGGTAAGTTCTTTACTTCTCTTTACTACTCCCTTATCAAAAATCAGATTTGATAACATTAGCTTTCGTATTAATATGGATGAACGAAGAGGAAACCTATAAAGACCTTGACACTCTATAAATGATGTTAAAGTCATGTGTCATTAAAATAGGAATCACAGAGCTGATAGCATAGAAGAAATTATGTATGTGTCTCATTTAGGATCGTTTCACTTAAGGAAATAGTTGCGGCTTACAAGAGCAATTACCTAGAAATATCTTGCAAGTATACAAGAAACATTTGTTCATGAAATAAAAGAAAGTTTTCGTGCTAAAGTTCAACAGTTTTGATCTGCTGTACTGATTTGAAATAGAAAACAGTGAAGGTTGTCCTTGGGGGTATTGGTGAAGACTGTGCCAGATGATGACAACCATTGGGGACCTCCTCCTGCTCCCCTCTTTATCATCTTTTTTAGTCATGCTTACCCGCTACAGTGCACCAAACAATCTCCCCTTTGCACTGCCTGGTACGTGATCCCTTGGCTAAAACGTACATACATTGGCTTCATCACACGTTGATCATATATTAATGTATTGAGGTTTTCCTATCTGAAATCTACTGCTGCTAACTCGTAGCGGCTAGGGAAACCTAAAAGTAGAAGTATTCTATTAAATTGTGTATTTAATTCATTAAAAATTTAAAAATAAAATTCAATGCACGGATTCCAACAAATCATTTCTATATTTGATGCATTAACTTGTGCCCTTTAGCATTCCCCAAAAACAAATCATTATTATGGTTAAGACCATTAGTTTTTAGGCAATATGTCATCACAAGTTTGGTGTAGTGTCACAAACATTTATGAAATTATCAATTAAAAATTCCCGATTCAAATTAATTTTGCAAAGTGTTATAGCAATTTGTAATCTTGCATGACCAGTTCTCTGATGCTGACTGATGTAACTTTTATGCAAGGTTGATTAGATTAGCACTATAGTATAATGGGGGTCTTTGTACTAGTGCTAGTTTAATGGAATACTGGTTGCACAAGAAACTTGTAAAGAATATCCTTGGCAGGTGACACGAAAAATTTAAGAAAGACATCAAGAAGAAAACAAGATTATGAACAATGGCAACATCCAAGAAGTTAGACCATTGACCAGAGGATTAATTAAAAAACTTGCTTACATCACATGCGGGTCTCCCCTAATAAAACAAAGAGGTGGAAGGAAGAGAGGTGCCTTATATTAAAGAGAGTTTACAAAAAGACATGAATACGAGGTATATCTATTTTGGAGGGTACAAAAAAGCCTGAAGTATACTTAATATATTTAGAGGTGATTTTCTTCCTTGTTTTCTTGTCCTTTTTTTTTCTTCATCCTTAATATTTTAAACAAAATTAGCATTGATTTATCTTTTCATTATTTACGTCTGTGCAGAGCAAGCAATCGTTTGTCTGCTCTTGTACCTGTACAGACCTGTCAATTGCATTCCAGGAGAGAACAGGAGAAAATATTGTCTGTTACAGCTAATTGCTAGCACTTGACGTATCACCTGAAGCATTAAGGTATTGCTTTCCAATCAACCAAAAATGTTTAGATCTCTGTTTTTAATAGACAGTACTATTTTAGAGAGTGTAGGGTTAAATAAGAGTACATACCAACTATAGTCTTGAGAAAAATGTTGAACTCAATCTATTTGGATGAACAACTTATTTTACACCTTATAGCATAAGTGCTTATCATATAAGCTCTTAAAAAAATAATAACTTTTTTGACTAAAAAATTAACTTGTTATATTTTTTTTATTAAAAAATAATTATTTATTAACCTGTTAAAATTTTTGTTTATTGTTTAGGAAATTTATCACTTCTTTTTTGATAAAAAAAAAAGTTTAGGCAAGTTGGGCTTTGAGGACTCAACAGGGTCAGGGCTGACCTCAACGCTCAGCGAGCGTTAACAGAGGTACTCAGAGGTTACCTAACAAAGAGTTCCTTACACTGGCAGCAAGAGTTGAACCCACGACAATATGTCAACTCCTTACCAATTGAGGCAACCTTCGTTGGCAATTTATCACTTTTTAAAGTACACTGACAATAAATATAAGAAATTAATAACTTTAAAATAATCCTAAGAAAAGTTATTAATTATTTTAAACTACACTGATAATATCACCAAAAAAAAAAAAACTACACTGATAATATGTGATTCTTTTGTATACTATGTTTTCTTATAATTAATAACTTTAAAAAGAATCACCATCAGGTCCAAGTTTTGATCCCTGGCTGATGTATCGAAAAACAGAAGAGATATACTTTTTAATGGATAGATCGGTTCTTATTGTTGCCTCTTTCGGGTTTCTCGGTGTCAGAATTTTAGGTCAATTATTAGTAGTAATTCAGTTAGAAATCTGCACTGGTTTGTCACTTTTGAATTTGTTTTTTAGTTTCTTGCTTCTTTGTGCTTAGATCTCAATTTGTAACATAGTTTAATCAACTTCCTATATAAGCTTGATCATTTATCCAATACAATTCTTATGAGAAAACCTCTGTTTACTCCCTTCATATATCCACGGCAGACCAACCGTGACAGAATCTTCTTCAGGCTTCTTTTTTCTCTTGCTGCTTAATCGAATAACCATTCACTGGTAACGTAGAAACAAGAATGGCTGCAATCAAACTGTGAACAATAGTTAACCTGAAACCAAGCGAGATAAAACCACAACTAAATGCAGCCTGTTACACGTAACAACAACTATGCAAGCAGAAACGTACAGAGGAGAGAAATGCAGCTAAATGCAATCCTTTTTTATTTTGTTTATTTCAGTGACATGATGACTCTCGTTAGCTTGTTCCTGAAGTTAATAATTATAAATAACATCAATGTATATACAAAATGCTGGATTATTGAATAAACCCAAGAGATAGTTGAGACCAACTCACGACTATCTTTAAAGTTTGTTATTTATTGATTGAATTCTTTGTTTCATTTAAACTACCAGCTAGCAAAGGGGTGGCCATGGATGCTACTATTTCTGTTGCTGCTAAAATTTCTGAGTATATGGTTGTACCTATTGGTCGTCAATTTGGTTACATACTCTACTACAAGCGAAACCTCGAAAGGATGAAAACTAATGTCCAAAATATGGAGGGAACAAGAGCTAGTGTGCAACACACTGTTGATGAGGCTAGAAGGAATGGAGAAGAGATTGAGAATATTGTTCAAAACTGGATGAACAAAGTGGACATCATGGTTGCTGAGGCAAAGAAACTCATTGAATCTGAAGGCCATGCAAAAGCTCAATGTTCTATAGGACACTTTCCCAATCTGTGCACAAGGCACCAGCTGAGTAGGAAGACCAAAAACTTAATACAAGAGATTTCTGAAGTCCTAGCAGAAGGAAAATTTGACAGAATTTATTACCGTCTTGCTTCTCAAGTGACAATCTCGCCATTTTGTAGAGGTTATGAGGCTCTGGACTCAAGAACATCAATGCTGAATGAGATTATGATGGAATTAAAGAATCCCAACATCTTCATAAGTGGGGTGTACGGGATGGGTGGCGTGGGGAAGACAACACTAGTGAAAGAGTTAGCTTGGCAAGCAGAGAAAGATGGGTCATTTGGTTCTGTAGTTATGGCAACTATAACTAGTTCTCCAAACGTTGAAAATATTCAAGGCCAAATTGCTGATGCCTTGGATCTACAGTTTAATAAAGAGACAAAAGAGGGAAGAGCAAGACAATTACGTGAAAGGATAAGGAAGGAGAAGAATATTCTTGTTATTCTGGATGACATCTGGGGGAGAATTGATTTGACAGATGTGGGGATTCCTTTTGGCGATGATCACAAAGGATGCAAGTTGGTGGTGACATCCAGAGATCTTAATGTGTTAAACTGTGAGATGGGCATTCAAAAAGAATTTAGACTTGAAGTTTTACAAGAGGAGGATAGTTGGAAATTGTTTGAGAAAATGGCAGGTGATATTGTTCAAGAATTAAATATAAAGCCAATTGCAATAGAAGTGGCAAGGTGTTGTGCTGGGTTGCCCCTTTTGATAGTTACAGTGGCAAAGGCTTTGAGAAAAAAAGATTCCTCTTCTTGGAAGGATTCCTTAAATCAATTAGAGAGATTTGATCAAGAAGGGTTGCATAAGAAAGTCTACTCTACCTTGGAATTGAGTTATAATTATTTAGAAAGTGATGACCTGAAGTCACTCTTCTTATTCATTGGTTCATTAGGACAGGGCAATATCCACACTGGAATACTATTTCGATGTTATTGGAGGTCTGGGTTTTGTGAACATGTTCAGACATTGACGGAGGCGCGCAACAGATATTTCAACTTAATAAATGACCTCAGGAACTCTTCATTGTTACTTGAACTTGATAAGGATCGAGCAGAAATGCATGATGTTGTACGTGATGTAGCTAAATCAATCGCATCTAGGTTTCATCTTACTTATTCTGTGAAAAGATACACTAAAGTAAAACAATGGCCAAAGATAGACCAGCTTCAAAAATGCCATCAAATCATTTTCCCTTGGTCTTATATTAATGAACTTCCTGAGAAATTGGAGTGTCCAGAGTTGAAACTACTCGTTCTTCAAACTATAGGTGATCATTTGAAAATCCCTGATGAGTTTTTTTCTGAAACGAGAAAACTAAAAGTTCTTGATTTGTATGGAATGATGTTGACTCCTACTCCACCTCCTTCCCTCCGTCTCTTAACAAACATTCAATCATTGGTTCTTTCAGGATGTGTGTTAGAAGACATATCAATAGTTGCAGAGTTGAAAAGTTTAGAGATTCTAAGCCTTGAAAAATCTGATATTACCGACCTCCCAAAAGAAATAGGACAACTAGCCAATCTTCGAATGTTAAACTTAACCAGCTGCTCTGGACTGAGATTCATTCCTGCAAATCTTATTTCAAGCTTGACATGCTTGGAAGAATTGTACATGGGCAATTGTTTTATCCAATGGAATGACGTGAGAAGCAAAGATCAAAGGAAAAATGCAAGTCTAGAAGAGCTATGTAATCTTTCTCAACTAACTACTTTGGACATAATGATTCAAGATGTTTCGGCTTGGCCACTGAACTTGCAGGTCTTTGCAAAGCTTGAGAGATACAATATATTTATTGGTGATATGTGGAAATGGTCTTTGGAATGGTCTGGAGGTGCTTCTGAATCTTCAAGAATACTTAAGCTGGAGGAGAGTAAGAGTACAGGTATTCTTTTGGATCACGGGTTTAACTTCTTGTTGAATTCAACCGATAATTTATGCCTAGCCAAATTACAGTGTGTTCGAGATGTCCTTTACGAGTTGAACAACAGTCAAGGTTTTCCACAATTAAAACATTTGTGCATTCAAGACAGTGTTGAACTGAAGTACATCGTTAACTCAATAGGGTGCATTCATCCCAATCCAGCCTTCCCCAACTTAGAGACTTTGGCTCTTGAAAATCTGTTTAATCTGGAAAAAATATGTCATGGCCCAATTCCAATTCAATCTCTTAGCAAATTAAAATCTATTGAAGTCAAAGGTTGTGAGAAGTTGAAGAATTTAGGGTATTCCCTTGTTAGAGACCTTCCTCAACTTCTTGAAATAAAAATTTCTGATTGCAAAATGATTACAGAAATCGTAGCTGTACAATCATCTGAAGCCGATAAAGAATTCAACCAGATTATGTTCCCCAAATTGCGTTCTCTTGAATTTGAACGTTTGCCATGTCTCATTAGTTTCTGTTCTGTGCCATGGACAGCTGCACAATGCACACCTTTGGCACTAATTGATAAAAAGGTAAAAACAATTTAACTGCTTTACCGGGATTTTTAAATTTCAACATGGTAAATTTAAAATTCTCAGATGTTACATACTTTTTTTATAATTTTGTTTTATAAATTTGAATGTGTTTACATATTTCATTTCCAATTTTATTTTCTGATTAAATTTCCCAAAACTCCTATGTGCTATGTTTGAATTTACAAAAGGGAATGAACTGTACTGGCATTAATTAATTGCAATTGTTTATATTGTATAAAATAGAGTGGAAAGCCTAACAGGGGGTAACAGATGGAAAGTTGGTATTTCCCTGAAAAAAAAAGATGGAAAGTTTGTATGAAATTATTATTAGTACCTTCGTCCCTAATTATAAGACCCTTTTGAAAATATTTTGTCTCTTTTTATAAGACCCTTTTGCCATTTCTAATTACATTAATTATTTCTTTACCACCATACCCTTATTTATTTTGCATCTTTTTCTTCAATCAACAATAAATATTATATTAAAAACAATAGTAATTATAAACAAATTTAATACTATTATCAACTTTCTTAATTCCCGTGATTTTGGCAAAAGGGTCCTATAATTAGGGACGAAGGTATTATTTTTTTTTACAGAAGTTGGCATGAAATTATTGCATGCAAATACACACACACATTAAACATCTACTTTTTTTTTTTTACAATATCTATCAGTCATCTACTAAATATAATTAAACACTTATTTGAACTGCAGTAATCACATAACGTTTTTCTGGTTTTAAAGCGGTGTAAATAGAAAACCCCAAAAATTAAGCATTGTCTCTCGAAGCTGATAGATAATAGGCCCAAGAAAAAGCCCAAACCCATATCCACAAAAATGTAAAAAATGACTGTTGATGGTTTAGTCTAAGCATGACTCATCTATATCATATCTTTGGGGGTAGGGGGGAAGTGTAGTCACTCCAATACATAGTGTAATATTCTTTCCATTCTAACTATTCAAACAATGAATTGGAAACTCTGCTTCCTTTCAAACAACAGTGCAATATTTTTGTTTCATCAAATCCCATATATTTCCATTCTATTATGTACCTCATTAGATTTTCATAATGTATTATCTCACCATGTCAATTATTTTTGGTTTTTCTCTCAACATATATTAATATTGAAAATAAGTTCTTCACAAGAATCTTTTTGCTAACAGGTTGGAATGCCCCACCTTGAACTCTTGAAGCTGTCAAATATCAACTCTAGAAAACTTTGGGATGACAACCTTCCAGGTCATTTTTGCATTCAAAACATGAGAAGTTTGACAATTGACAAATCTGATGGCATAGCGTACGCATTCTCATCCTCAGTGGCTAGAGAACTTGTAAACCTGAAGTATCTTGAGATTAGTAATTGCCAAATGTTGGAGGACATCTTTGTCTCAGATGGAAAGTTGGGTAGTCTTCCTTCATCTCAGAAACAATTCTCTGATGATGAGGTGAGCACTGTCTCCAATTTCCTTTTTAGTTTTGTTGTTTGTGCAATTTACTGTTAAAGATCTAAACATATTATCAATTGTAGGTTATATTTCCAAACCTGGAGGCACTGGAAATCTCCCACATGAAACACTTAAAGTCCATATGGCACAATAAACTAGCTCCAAATTCCTTCTGCAAATTGAAGCAGTTGAAAATTCAATTCTGCAATGAATTATCAAATGTATTTCCATCTTTCGTGCTTGATAAATTACAGAATCTGGAGACAGTGACTGTATCTGATTGTCCTGCACTCGAACTTGTATTTGAAACACAGAGTCTAAAACCAGACGGTGGTAGACAAACTAGGCTGGAAATGCAATTGCGAACTCTCACTCTGAAACATTTACCGATGCTGAAACACATATGGAGCGAGAATTCTAATAAAATCTTCAAGTTTCAAAACATCTGCCAATTGAAAGTTACTGAATGCAAAAACCTTAATCATGTTTTTACTCTCTCTGTGGCTACAGAGCTTCAGCATCTCCAAGTGCTTCATATAGAAGAATGTGGCATAGAGATTATTGTAGCACAGGATGAAATGGCTGACACAAATCCAAAGCTTATTTTTCCAAAATTAACATCTCTGTCTTTACGAGAATTAACACAACTTCGAAGCTTCTATCATGCATCACATACCTTAGATTGTCCTGTTTTAAGAGATATGGATGTGTTTCATTGTGACAAGCTCCTACTATTCAAAAGCAGTGTCCCAATTGATACACTACCCCTTCTCTCAATTGAAAAGGTACAATTTACATTTCAATACTCTTCCCACAAACGTCATTTAGTTGTTTCTAGTTGCTACACACAAAAAACATCATTTTTATGTGTCTTGGAGCATGTTCTTTTCTCGTTGAAAAAGTAAACAATTTTCTGTATGGAATTGGGAAATAATTTCTTCTATGTGCGTAAAAGTTTATATGATTATGTCTGTGTGGAATTAGGAAATAAATTTATTTTTCTAAATATAATTTCAAAACACGAATAGAGTACCGCCTAATATGCTTAAACAGACTACCAATGGCACACTAATATATTTAACAATGATAAACTAACGAAAGACCTGCGACAAAGAATGAACAATTGGCATCAAGAATAATCACAAAAATAATATCCAGGGTTGTGATTTTGATCCCCAAATAGACCGAGGAGAAGTTGGTAAATCCACCGATGTAGTCCTTTGCTAGAAATAACAACAGCATGGTGGAGTGTGGGTTACACATGTCAGAAATGCCTCGGCGTGTGTAGGCGGTCAGTTGTTTTGGCTGCGGTCTTCTGGGTTCTAGCCAGTTTTAGGGCTGCTATTAGCCAATCCTAATGCTACTGGCATGAATGCTGGATTAGCGATGGATAGTGGAGAAACAGATGTGTGAAGGTGCTTTTTGATTCCTGTTCAGTTGTTAACAAGTATGAAACGGGTCAAAAGCACTGTTTGATTGTGAACTGAGGTGAGAGTGCTCCATTGAGAGTACTCCACTGAAGATGGCTAGGGTTTATGCGGAAGCGAGCCTCACAGCCAAGAGCTTGCGATACCATGTGGATTTGGGAAATAAGTTCTTAATATAATTCCAAAACATGAAAAGAGTACAAAACTAATATGCTTAAATAGACCACTCTTCAACTAACACGTATGATGAATGGGTCGACTACAATTATTACTCATAATTAGATAATATATGCTATTTGCAATAGTCGGAAAACAGTTAGCATTATTCTTTTCTTTACATAGCTATTAGCTTGAATCTGATTACTTGTGTTACCTAGGTTGTCACCAACACAAGGGAGCTTATTCTGAATTGCAAGGATGTCACCATGTTATGCAGCGGTCAACTTAATAACGAGTCTATCTACACGGTGAAAGCTCTTCGTCTGCGATGTTTTCATGACGAGTCTGAGAAGTTTCCAACTGGTTTCCTCCAAAGATTTATCAATCTTGAAAATCTTAAAGTGTCTTGTAGTTCTTTCACTGGGATTTTCTCAAGTGGAAGCTTTGGCACTGAACATTCCAAAAGAAAGATGAAGTTGAGAAGACTAGTAATTGTTGAACTAAATAACCTCGAGTTTATATGTGAAGAGAAATCTGAGATGCATGTTCTTCAAGATATTGAAATATTGGCAGTATCTAAATGCTCTAGACTGAAAAGTATAGTTCCATCGTCAATCCTGTTTGGGAATTTAGAGCATTTGGAGGTACGCCATTGCGCTGGATTGGAAAATATTATGAAATCTTCAGTGGTTATTAATATACAAAAACTTCGAAAATTATGTATTCATGACTGTGAAAAGATAGAAGAAATAATTGCAAGTGATGATGAAAGTGATGCTTCTGAGCTAGCTTTTATGAAATTGAAGTATTTGAAACTGATTAACTTACCAAGGCTTAGAAGTTTTTGCAAGGGAAAATATAGCCTCAAATTTCCGCTACTAAAGAAGTTATTTGTAGTAGATTGTCCCATGATGGAAACTTTCTCACATGGAGTGTCGAACGCACCAAAGCTCAGAGAAGTACATGTAAAGGAAGGAGATGAATGGCATTGGAATGGTGACCTTAATACTACTATAAGAAAATTTGTAGCTAAACCGGTAATGTCTACACAAAATCTATGTCTCCAATCATGATTCAAATGTTATAGCTTGCATTCTCACATTGTTGTGCTTTTTCTTGTTTGCGAGTATCCAGAACTCTAAGGGTGATTGAGTTTGTCCTCAAAATTCAAAGAAGGCTCAAGTAGCTGTAATTCTTCACAACTGCTTGGTAATTCAGAAATTCTATGATGCATAGGTACGGGGTACGGTACCTGGTCTTAGTACAGGTACGAAATACGATAAATATTAAAAATCGAAGGTACGGGTGAATTACTACCGTGTTATTGTAAAAACATGTGTTGAGGAAAAAACTCAATTATAATTAAGAACGGTATAATACTATTTGTATTTTAACAATTTGTTTAACCTCACTTTATATCATCATCTTTCATAGATTTACTTTCTTTGTCTACTGCGTTCACAATTTTAATCAAAAGCAAAAGATATATTTGAAATACAATAAAAAATCAAAATATTTTCTACAATTTTTCACCACCTGCACGTTTTTGCAGTATTAACTACTATGAATTGATCAAGTAAAAATGAGTTTTGATTGGTATGTATGGTGCAAGTACCATACGCGTATGCGCTACGGTACGGGTACTTCACCCTTTTAGGAGTACCCATGCTTCAAGCACTGAGAGTATCTAGGAGGAAGCAACCTGTTTAATTGCACGAGTGACGGTAACGCATGACCAATGCATGAAGATCATTTGTTTCTCTCATTAGAAACTTTTGTGTTTCTCTCATTGTTCCTTAGTGACACTCCCTCTAGTTTTCATAAAGCAAAAAAATCATTATTAGAGAGAAATTGCAATGTCTCAGTTTCCTCTCTTTCTATTTGTCTCTCTACAACAAAATGCAGAAAATAGTGTGATTGGTTTGCAATAGTATTGGTTATTAATATGAGCAAGTTGGGATTGTAGAAGAGTAAAACTAATTTTGCGTCATGCCCATGCTATCTATCTATAGGCTCTTTTGTTTATTGCTATTTCCAATTGGCTTTTTGAATGTATATGAGCCAAGTTTTTATCAACATAAACAAACTTAACTCATATCATTAAACAACGAAATTGAAGACAAGGAGCACTGTCAAAGCTACAATGTCAAGCCCATAAAGTGGCCGCCCTTTCAAATGTATGAGCGATCATATTCGCTTGTTTGGAAATAAACTTAGCCTCAAAGTTTAAATGTGAAGACAACATTGAAATAATATTAGAAACAATAGTACTAACCTCATAGACACCTAAATGATTATAATTGAAAAAGTCCACCAAGGGCTTGTAATCACTCAAATATAACTCCGTGTAGCCATATGTTGGAACACTAATTTTCACCCACGTTCATCATTCCAAATATTGTTTCTTTAAAAGTTTGTCTTTATTACATGTTTTGTACCTTAAGCATATCATTGTCTTTTTTGTTTCTTTTTTTTTTTTAAGGATCTTCCTTAAGATAGTTACAAAACTGCCATTCTATTTAAATTTAATTAGAATAGAAACAAAATGGTGTTTTACTAAAATATAAGTGGATGTAGCTTGCTAATTTACAGCTTTTTAGGTAGGTGTGAGTTAGCAGCTCCATATATATGCAAGTGTTAGTCTAATTTCTTTTTCATCCAAACAAAGTGAAAGTCTAAAACTCTTTCTTCTTATTTTACCATTTAAAATTTAAAATTTTTTCACTCAATCAAATAACTACTTTTTTTTTTTAAAGTAAGTGCACAAATTTTTGTATCTTTCATGATTTTTTAGACAAAGTATAATATTTTACCACTTAGAATTAGAAAGAGAGGAATATCATCACTAATAAGCACTTCCTTTAAAAACAAATGTAACAACTTTCTCAATAGTATATAAGACAATCGGTGCATGTTTGAATTTTGTTGTTTGTTAAATTGATTGAAAAATGATAGTTTAGCTACGAAATATGAACACGCAAGAAACATCCTCCGACGAATACTCCCAACGCCAAATCAAACCTCACTCCACAAACCAATTTAACCAACACTGCAAAAGGTAGCAAATTTATCACTGATTGTAACGTTAAGATTTCAGAAAATGGACGAAATGGTAACGTTAAAGCAGCAGAAACAATCTTCAACAGAATGTCCCAAAAGAATATTGTAACTTGGACTACCATGCTCACTGTCTATGCTCAAAATGGTCAAATCATAAATCAATGAAATGCCGGAACCAAAAAAAGCTACTTATAATGGCATGATATCCGGTTATATCCGTAATGGTTGTTATGTCGCTAAAGCCTACGAGCTTTTCAACTCGTTTCATGACCGGAATGAGGTGTCATATGCTGCTATGATCATGGGATTAGTTAAGGCAAGGAAGTTTGATTTGGCTGACAAACTTTACCGGGAAACTTCGTGAGTTTTGTGACCCGGTTTGTTCCAATGCTTTGATAAATGGGTATTTGAAAGTAGGCGAAACGAACGAAGCATTGAGGGTTTTCGAGAATGCAGGTGAGAGTAAGAGGCATGATTGTCAAAATCGCGACTTAAGTCCCAAAATCTAGGGTTTTGCGACTTTGCGTAGCTTCAACGACTCAAATCCACAACATAATCCTAAAAACAGACAAAATCCTATCAAAATCGCAGGATTTTGTTCATTTTTTAATAAGGGTCGATTCGTCAATTGACCCGATTTGAATTCATGACCCGGTTCTATAAATACCGAAAAGGCAAAAAAAAATTTCCTTCTTTCACTTCCCCTACACTTCCTCATTAGTTACACGGTTCATCTAGTTCAAGATGAACTAAACCTAACTAGATCGCCTCCTTCCTTCAATCCATCATATATTTAGCATTATTTTCGTTTTGGTATAATCCTCGATTTTGATTGCGATTTTACGTGTCCCGATTTTGCTATCCAATATTGATTCTACAAAAGTCCTTCAGTAAAATCCATCGATTTTGATTGCTATTTTACGAGTTCCGAATTTTATTTATGAAGATTTTATTAGAAATAAAATGTCTTTGCCTTACTATAGATTCTCTTGATTTTCTTCCTAGGGTTTTCACCTTGTCCCCCAAGTTGTACCCTTATCTTTTATTATAATTCAGTAAATTGTGTGTGGTGATGTAGTTGATTGTATTGTAATGCCTGGGATTCCAACATAGTTAGATTTAATTTCAGACCATTACATATGATACCTTTGCACCACTTTAGGATTTCATAAAAAGAAATGGTGACTTAGAAAAAGGAGATTACATGAAGAAACCATCAGTCTTTCCTGCTCAGGGGGAGTTTGACCTTGCTTGCAAGTTACAAAAATTATTGTACTGTAAAAAACCATCACCTCAAGATTGGTTTGGGAAATCCATCAAGATTATTCAATAGTTTGGCATGATTCATAATGAAACAAACAATTCTATATTCTTTAAATGTTTATATTTGAACAAAGTCTCTGGTGAAGTTCTCCTTCCATGACGAGGCTTTCGGTTCTGTGTTTTCTTCGGTTTCACTTTGCTTCTTCTTCGTCCTATTTTGATGGCCCCAACGATTTTCCCGTGGAACTTTCTAGATCTGTCGGAGAAGGCGGCACTGGAAAAATCAGAGAAAACTTTTGCTCAGGCGGTGGCTGCATCATGCAAATCTCAATTAAAACAACTTCCTTCCAGAACTATTATTGGTGACTCTGTTAGAATCAAAATCTCACAGTATAATTATGAGGCTGGAATTGGAGACTGTAGTGCAAATCTCACCCCTAACCACCCAAGCTTTAAAGCTCAAATTGAAAAATCTCTGGCCTTATCTGAGCAATTGGACCGTGACTCCGCTTGGAAAAGGTTGTTTTGAGTTCAAATTTAATTCAATTGAAGATATGAGGAAAATTCTAGCACAAGGGGTTATTGTTAGCTATTGTGTTTAGAACTGCTGCCACGTCTGCAGAGTTTATTTTACTTCTGTTTTGAATATTTTAATATGGTTCCTAGTTTCTAATTCAGTTTCTTTCCCTCCTAGTTTTCAGCAAGCAGTTTTTTCTAGTATTCTATCATGGCCTAACTTATAGGAACATGATATCAGTGGGCAGTTATATTCTATTCTGTACTTTTCTATTTGTACGTTTGAATTCAATAAAAAAATACTCTTCTTCCACTTGTTCTAGCAACTACCTTTAATCTTTTCCTATGCAACTTTACAAAATAACAACAAATTGGTATCTAGAGCTCTCTTCTTGAGGGACTTGTGAAATGGATGATGAGTCAGGTTTTTCAAACGTTGCTCCTCCTCTCTTTGATGGGAACAACTATGACATTTGGGCTGTCAAAATGGAGGCTTACCTAGAAGCTTTGGACATTTGGGAAGCCATAGATGAGAATTATGAAGTTCCTTCGTTGCCAAATAATCCAACTATGGCTCAGTTGAAGTTTCACAAGGAGAAAAAAACAAGGAAGGCAAAGGCAAAATCATGTCTTTTTGCTGGTGTTTCAGAAACAGTTTTCACTAGAATCATGACCCTCAAAACACCAAAAGCAATCTGGGACTATTTGAAGGAAGAATATGCAGG
>Ga0315914_1004893_pt1 | contig 19807 bp, 12 predicted proteins | sample MpolenodulesMG_FD_203920 | JGI IMG/M metagenome (GOLD analysis project Ga0315914, IMG submission 203920) | Medicago polymorpha root nodule microbial communities from Los Angeles, California, United States - elongated nodules | ecosystem: Host-associated > Plants > Roots > Nodule | place: USA... | reverse complement strand
TTGATTTTAACACTAGAGGGGAGGGGAATGTAATTCAAGCTTCTCTTAGGGGAGGGGAGTGAAAAGTTTTCTAATATGTTTTGAATAAGAGGGGAGGGGAGTGTATATTTTAACATAAGAGGGGAGGGGAGTGTAATTCAAGCATCTTTGAAGGGAGGGGAGTGTAATTTACTCATTATATTTCTCTTCCATAAGAAAAAAAATTATATTTCTCAATCTTTTCTATTAAAAATGATTTTCTCAAAGCTAATCTAAAAGAGCTACTCCTATTTCATAAACATAACTATAACATAAAAAAAAAAACTATAAACATAAAAATGATTTTTAATTTTTTAAAAAAACAATCGGGCCTAAGTAGGCAAATTTGGAGTACACAAATGCGAAAATGGGGTATCAATATACAACTAACCTATTTTCTGTGCTATGCCCACCCTTAAATCCCTTTGTGGTCACACCTAGTGCCACTTTGCCTCCTATGTCTTTTACCCCTCCCTCTATAAAAGTCCACCCTTATCACCTTTCTTTGACTTGGCCAGGGAGAGAGCCAGGATGGAACAATAGACCATTAGCATATCCACCATGATTTTAAAATTAAAATATCTTACAACTGTTGTTATGGTAGGACGATTCATATGGGGACTTTATGGGTTGGGAGATGGATGAGACAGGGTTTGGAGGAGTTATTGACATTATATTTGGAGGTAAATGATATGAAAAATTATGGGCTTATGATGTTGACTTTTGTAGATTTACTATATAGTTTTTTTGTTTGTTTTGTTGATGTAGCAGTTTTTTATGATATATGAATTGAAGGAGTAATATTTTTAGTATGAACTAAATGTATCATTTGCAAGCACATGTTGAGAGCAATCTCTTGAGCTAAGTGGAACTAAAATGAATGACAAAGCTTTCTGTCAAATCATTTAACGATGTTCTTAGAGTTTGATTTGAATTATGGATCTCTAGTTAAGTTAGAAGAGGATTTTGAATATAGTACTTAGTTGAAACATTATTTGATGGTGATGGGGTAAATTTAGTACTTGGTATGGAGATTACTAAAAAGGAAATCGCTTAATATCACAAAATTATTCATCACGACGTTATCAGAAAACAATATTATCGACGATTCACCCATGTTTTCCACCAAAGTCTCGTCAAAAGGTTATCCTAGATTAGATTTTTAAAAAGTGATGTGCATATTGTTGTGAGCTAGGTTTGTTGAATATGACTTTTATCGTGATATATAGCATTGCTCTAGAGTCTTAAATTCTAGCAGGAAAGGGTTCAAGCCCTTGCAAATCCTATACTTATCTTTGTTCTTGGACTCAACCAACACAATTTTTGGTTGCACATAGTTAGGTCTTGGTTGTTCCATCTGTATGCCAATTAATCAATACATAATGTAAAAAAGACTTTGGATTAGCTTGATTATATAAACATAACAATAACTAGCTTATGAATCGGTCCGATAACGCGCGCTTTAAGTATTATATAATCTCATGCACTTGCATTGCACTACTATAGTATATATCTTGTGACGGTATTATTAGATATGATCATATCTAATCTCAATTTACTTTCTTGATGCATTTATTTATACACTAATTTAATAGTATCTCAAATTAAATCTATGCGATGATGCTTGGCATTGATCTGAATTCAGTTGGAAAAATGTATATTACGGCTATTTGATTTGGACTTTGCAAGCGGCATGCACTTGTGACGTAGAATTATATAACGGTTACCAATTTAACCCATTATTAATATATTTAACTATCCTAATCCACCCTTAAAAAAGCAAATTTAGTCAAATTTGGATTTTTAAAATTGAGCCTAATATTTGCAAGTTTAATTCAGATCATCGTATTTCAAAGAGAGTTGTTATTTTGAGACATAAAATTGAATTTCATAGTTGACACGACGTATAATATAATATAAAAAGGTGTTAACATCGAACTCAAGGAGAAAACTCGAATCTACATTAGGAAAGAGAAAAAACAATATAAAAAGTGAAAACCGCATGAACATTTTTTGTTTGTTTGTTGTGGATATACGTTGATATGTCAAAATTTGTCACAACAAGATTTTTCTCTTTCAAATTTAGTTTGATGTCACGCAATACTTAATTAACAAGTTTTATATGATATATGTTATATTTTTGTATTGGTATATGATTATGTTATATTTTTGTATTGGTATATGATTTGTGTCAAAATATATAGTGTACCTAGCTAGTTAGCTTAGCTTATCTTCCAATTTTTTTTTAAAAATTTTGTAACTTAACTTTACACTATATCATCGATTAATTTATGGTATACTGTGAATTTTGGAGGGACTACATAAGCATGATGTGATGCTTCCCGAAACTAAGAGTGAAAATTAAGCAGGCACAACATACACGAACAGATTTTTCTTTTTCTCCTCTTTTGACAGAAATGAATGGAAATTCTTAATAAGTAGGTATAGTTATCGCCCATACTAAAATTAGTGTTTTTTTAGAGGGTACTGAAATTAGCATAACTGTGTAAGTAGTTCTTAAAAAAAGATGTGAAAGTAAAACTATGAATGTTAAAATAATTTTACTTACACAAAAGTTAAAAATATATCTATTCTTCAATAAAGTTATATTATATACACACACCAATTATTCAAAATTATAAATGAATCATTTATGCTACATAAACCTTGAATCTTACTCTTGACCAAAAAAAAAACTTGAACCTTACTCTAGTAAAAAAAATTGAATCTTACTAGAAAAACATTGCACTAATTAACAGAGCCGGCCTTGTGCAAGAGCATCAAGGCTTTGGCGCAGGGTCTCAAACTTAAAGGGGTCTAAAAATTTGAAAAAAAGGAGAAAAAACTTGTACCTACAGACAAAATCCGTCACTAAATGTCATTTTTCTGTAGGTAAAAACCCAGAATTCAATTATTTCGCTGTCAATTATACATCGTCTGTAGGTAAATGTCTATTTGTCTATCGGTAAAAGTCATAAAATAGATGTTAGTCACTCTAAGTGGTGTTGATTTTTTTTTTAATACTTTTTAAATTAAAATTGTCAAGATTACAACGGGGCCTCCGAATTGTTGGAGACGGCCCTGCTAATTAAGGGCAAAACAACTTCTTTGTCTTTGATATATAGTTAAGTCATCGGCCATGTTTTTTGTTTACCAGAAAAAAATATACATTCACTACAATCGGTAGAATACATGATAAAACAACACAAATTCAATATTGCTAAAATTGAAACGAATGAATCTGCAAGAAAGCTCGCAACACCTGAGCTAATAGAATAACACGACAAGATATATACAAATATGACAATTAAAGTGACCAGAATACTCATACATGTGAATATGTAATTTTGATGTCCAAATTATTGATTGAATCTGTAAGGAATTGAAGTTAATCTAACAATTTGAACCAAACAAATATCATAGTAAGAAAAAGAAAAACAACAATGCAGCACCAAGACGACATACAAAACAACGTCGCGGCCAAACAATAAAAATTATAGAAAACCATAAAAGAAAAACAAAACTATGAAAACCACTCATTTTTAGATATAATGAGATACAAATTTATGTAAATGGATGATTTAAGACAAAAAAAAAAAGCTCAAAATCACCCTCTCTAGTGTCATCGTCGACCATAATCGTCGAGGACAAAAGATATCTTAAGGATTTTTTTTTTTTACGGAGATAAACTACTGCAATTTATTAGTAAAAATTAAAGAGTTAGGAGGAATGTCATAATAAGAAAACTAAGAGGGCAAGCATAATAAACAACCGTCTTATGAGAAATTACAAAAAAGAATTCTTAGAAGCTGAATAAATAAAAAAATAAATATAAAATATTAAATATGGATGCATATTCGTATCATTCATACACATACATCTCTTACACACACATGCATTTCAAGTCACGCCACAATAATCTTATCTTAAACACTATGATATTGAGTTGACTAGAGGATGCTTGACTTGTAAGATTATTAGATCAGCAATAAACAAGGATAATAAAAAAAATGCACTGAAAAAGATGAAGATTGGATGAAAATAATTGAGTAAGGAAGCTTCTCACTCAGCATCCAGAAGACAGTGACTTGGGTTGCTTTCACTTTTATCATCTTATACGCGTTTTCTAGTGTGAATCAGACAAACCCTTTTAGTGGAAGCATGGAATTGGAACTGGTAGACATTGCAAAATTGATAACATAAAAGTCGAAAATATTATGCATTCACGTAGTTAGCACATGTACATCACTAACCGTTTTATCAAAGATCAGTGGTTCATAAAACATGTATATTTTGTTTTTTTTTTCTTAATCTAAAACGTTGCGTTTGAAAGCAAACTATCTGATTTTGATCTAACGACCATCAATATACTCACAACATGAATGCATGACATTCAACTGCAGAAAATTCATATCCTTGTACATGTACAATGTACATGATGTAAACTTATCATCATGATATGGGCACAAAATTTCAATCTGTTGGCCCTACCTCTCCTAATCAGAATGGAAAAAACACATTCTGCTTTTGAAATGATGAAATCTATCTATGCATTTTCCTTTTCTTCAGCCGCCTTACCTTTTTATATCATTAAATTATTAGTATAATTTAGAAAAAAAACAATCTAGAGAATTTGATTATTGAATAAGAAAATGTTTTAACTGCTGAAATCTTTCATTCAGATGCTTTCAGAAATTGACATTCTTGTTTGTTAACTCATCTAATAATTGTACATAATTTAATCTTTCAAAAAAAAAAATTGTACAGAACTTTAGGTATTTGAAAGTAATAACAGAAGCTGCGGTTACTTCAGAGTTTGGACTACCAAAAAGATTATGGCATGATACAATTTCCATTTGAAATAAAGGTTACAATGTGAAGTATTTACAAAGAATTCTGAATATGAACACAAAAAATATCATAATCATTATCAGTCATTCTCTAAGCCAGTCTAGATCATATTCAATCTCTACTACTTGAACATCAACATTAGGCTTGACCTTCTGGACTTCTTTCCACATCCAAGACACTTCATCATCACAAATTACAAGCTGCAAAGAATTCAATGACAATGCCGACTTTGGTATATTTGTAATCATCGGACATTCCCTCATGTCGATTTTCTCTAAATTGACCAACTTACCAATCACGTCGGGGAAGCTTGCAAGGTTAACACATTGAGAAATGTCAATATACTTCAATCTACTCATTCCACAGATGCTAGGAGGAAGTGTTCTCAAATTTGGACAAGCATATAACCGTAGAATCTCTAGATATCTTAGTGAGCCTAATTCAATAGGTAATCGTGTTAAACTATGACAGTTAGTGAGACTCAAGTTTTGTAGTGACTGTATCCTGCAAATGCTTGAAGGTAACTCGGTTACATCCTCACAGTGATCAAGTGTGAGCTCTGAGATGTTAGGGAAGATATCGGCGATGTTTGAATCTTTTCCTTCAAGACTGTTGTTAGTCTTACAAAGGACTATAAACAATTTCCTCAAGCTTTCCATGACTATGCCTGATAACTGTGGGATGGAAACTTTTTCAAACCAAAGGCTCCTCAAGTTGGTTAAATTCTTGAAAACCGATATATTGTGAAGACGAGCATATGAAGTGCTGTGGTTTATTACCATTAGTGCTCTCAATTTTGGCATTCTATTTATGAAGGGAGGTAAGAAGTATTCACTGGATGTGAAATTAATAATCAGTACTTCAGCTTTAGGAAATTCCAAATTACACCAGTCACTTTTTCTCATTTCACCTGCAATGTGAAATTCATCACAAACATTAATCACATAACATGAAAGAAAGTTAGAATATTTAAAAGTTACTTTGTATACATACCAGTGTGAATTGAAACAATTTGAGCTTCAAATGGTTGGTCAGCATATCTCAGCCATTCTTTAGGAAGTTGTCCATTATCTTCTTGTTTCGGCATAACTAATCTTCGGCGTTGATTAATGTTTCCATGGTTGCTCAGTTTAAAGGCAAGATCTCTCAGTATATCATGCTGAGTAACAGAAATCTCAAAGCAACTGCTATACATACCACCAGCACTGAAAAGTAAAAATGCCAAAAGGGTTTTAGAATAATGATCAAGCAAGGATATCAATTCATAAAAAACAAATGCATTTTTTTTCTTTCCGAACTTGCATACCGTGCCTCTTCCACTAAGGTGAGGAGATTCTTGTTTGAAAGCTCAACCACAATAGCATATGCTTCTGTTTCATGAATATCATGGATTTCAACCCACATATTGATTAGAACTTCTAGAGGAATCTTTTTATCCTCAGGAAAGGAACACAGGTCCAAGAAACACTCCTTGATCTTTTCGGGTAAGTAATTAGTACTGATTGCCATCCTATCAATCAGATTACGTTCATAGGAGTCACCTATACTTAACCCTTGAGAAAGTCTTGTTTTAACACTTAACCAAAACATTTCATTTTGATCTCGCAACGAAGCACCAATCACTTTAAGAGCTAGTGGAAGATTTCCACATTCAGCCACAACCTGTACATAACACATCACTTTATTTATGGTAAACCGTTCAATCCATGAACATCGACAAAACTCACAACTTCAAAGATGAAACCATTACCTGTTTGACTAAATTCTGATTAGCTGCGAAAGGAATTGATTTCTGTCCGAAAGCGTGGTGACAGAACAAAGACAGTGCATCATCTTCGTCCAACAATTCAACATGATAAGTTGCATTAAAAATGGGGAATATGAACCTGGAAACCACAATGAACTTGCAATTAGGCATTCTAAACACAAGCTGCTCCAGCACAGAAGGTGACCACACATCATCCAGAATAACAAGGATTTGAGGCTGGCTCCCACTGCATTCATATTGCAGCTTCCACTGAGGAACAACATAGTTGGTATTGAAACTTCCATTTCCCATTATGTGTCCCCAAATCTTTGCCCTCAGCTGCTCCACATTTGGAGACTGCGAGACAGTCAGAAACAAAATCCTTTCTTTAAAATAACCTGCAAAAAGCAAATGTTGAAAGTTAAAACCTTTTAAAACACTTTGCTCATAAAAGAAACCATCAATACAAAACAAACAAAAAGTTAAAACCTTTTGTAACTCATTATATTACTGCAAGTACTAGCAAGCAACCCTCTCCAGCTAAATCATCAGAAGTTCGATTAATTCACTCAACTGTTAGATTAATCCAACAGCTAACAATTTAGCTATCTGAAGAGAGCTGCATGAAATTTTTGGCCATTGATGTTACAAACTTGTCGTCATCATCATCAAAAATGGAAACCAAGAACCAATCAACAAGATAACAAAACAATTAATGATTTACTTTAAATAGATACAACACAAATTATGAAGCTAAAGAAAGCATATTTCAATAATTCACAACCCTACATAGTAAAAAATAGATTATCAAATGTAACAATGAATAGATTATCACTTACATCTCACTTGTTCATTTCTACAAATCTCTCTAGCAAGAGTAGTTTTTCCAGATCCACCCATCCCACATATCCCAACAACACAAAAATCTTTCCTTTCAAAAACCATTTCCATAACCTTATTCTTCCCAAACTCCAAACCAAAACTCAAATCCAAATTCCCCAAACTACCCTCATCTTCCTCACTAGTCCTCACAACTTCCTCAACCCACCCAACACCACCAACTCCAATCTTCATCCCTCCAAAAAACCGCTCCATCCTCCGGTTCGACTCCTCAATCCGGTCGAACCTTTCCGCCATCTCACTCCTTACATGGTTGACATCAGCAAGTATATAAGCTTGCATCGGAACCTGCAAGAATATTTAAGTTACTGAATGTCAAAATACTTATTACGTTAAATCTCAAACAATGAATATCTAAGTTACGAATCTCAAAATTACTGTTTAATTTATAACAAATGAGTTCGAAATAACTTTTTGAACAAATTTTCATAAAAAACATTTTTAGAAATACAGAGTAAAAATCATTTTTTTTTTAATTTTTAATTTTAAACAATAACAAACGGATTCTGAACCTGCAAGATTTGTGTGACAGTCTCTTCAAGATTCTCCATCTTCTTGGCAAGCTGAAAGTTACGATAAACGTTCCAGCGACTAGTGGCGAGGGCTTGATGAGAAAGCTCAACGCCGGAGCGGAGAATCTCGGAGAGACGATCAAGATGAGATTGTCTCGGCGGCGGAAGTTCGACGCCGGAGTATTTGATTTGTTCAATTGTTGGAAGAATTTCGCGGATGAAGGTTAAGAGCTGTTCGGCGCTTGATCGAGAGTTGAATGTTTTGCGTGTAATTGTTGCAAGCATTTTCCATAATTCTTCACAGGAAAAGAAGTCCGTTAAGGCCATTGGTAGTGGTGGTGATGACGGCGGCGTTTGGCGCCACCGGTTGGTGATGATTACAGTTTTTGGTTAATTTCCTTGTAACTTCGTGAGCTTCTGTTTTTATCACTGAAAGGATTGACTTCGTGAGTTTACTATATTGCCCTTATGGGATTATTCATTTCCTTTTTGGTGTGCCATGCATGTTTAGCGCTGCTTATCTTCCGCAGACAACTGCAAAGACTAATAATAATGGTGAATCGTGAATCTTCAAAGGTTACTTTTAGAAGCTTCAACAAAATCACAATGACACTATAATTTTGAGGAGTTCAATATAATTGCAAACAAGCATTACAAGTTTAAATTGTAGAATTTAAATGAGCTGCAAACTCAAATTAACTGTTTTGACGCTGCTTCATGTTCAAAATCAAATTGAATACGAGATCTTAGATAAGCTGAAAGAAATATGTAACATATCATCTAAGAGTTGTTAGGTTTATTGGGTTATTATTGATTTGAGTTTCAAGTATTCAACTAAGATGAGAAAGAGACAAAGTGTTAGCTTTGACTAGATATGAATTTGTGGTTATGTTACTACTCTAAGCAAAACAGCCGCACGCGGGAAAATAAAAACCGGAAGATAAGGTTGTTTGTCTTTTTTCTAGTATTTTTTTTTGTTTTGAAAGATTGTAGTATTACTATTATTTTTTTTGGACAAATTGTAGTATCATTTTTATAATCGTTAAGTTGTACATTATATTAATGATTATATTTCTATCAAATATCAATACTTATTTTAGGGAAATGTTTATTAAACATCTCAATACGTGTTTATATTTTGAGAAAAATAAAAATAAAAGCTAGTGCTTTGATAAAATATGACATTTTAGTGATGTGATAGAAAAAGGATCGACAGAAAATGAAGTGTTCAATGAGTGTAAAAAAATTTAGGGTGTTCAAAAAACATTGTTGTTTATTTTATTCATGAGAAAAAAAATCTAACAACTAATTATTCTTCCATCCGTTTCAAAATAATTGTCTTTTTAGTTTTTTTTTGTCTCAAAATAATTGTTACTTTAGAATGTCAATGCAACTTTTATTATTATTTTTTCACTATTATACTCTTATTTATTAAATTTAATCCAATTTAATTACTCCATTAACTACAACTAATAAGATTATTATAGTAAATGATACTGGTTTTATCATTAAAATCAACACAATTAATTATTTTCCTAAAAATCGTGTACAAACCTTAAACGATTGTTATTTTGAGATGTAGGAAGTAGCATTTGTCATTCATAACAAAAAAAAATGATAATTATAGAATTATTTCAATAATAATAATTAAAGTGATTTTGAAAAACTAACACCTACTATTTACAAATTTATAAATATGAATTGATTTTTTAAAATATATTTACATTTGATGATACATGAGTCTTGTATTTAGTGAAATGAATCAGGGACAGAGCCGGGAATCACGTTTAGGGAGACCATGTTGAAAGTATAATTTATTAAATAAAAAATAAATTTTCAAACTTAACTAGAAATTGTAACTTATATTCAAAGTAAAAACATATATTGTAACAAAAAAAAAGTAAAAACATATTCAAAATTAAAAAAAAAAATCAAGGATATATGAATGATGAGTATCTCGAGGCTTGCTATAGAATGAATAGAGTAAAGTGATTTTTGAATAGTAGAAAAAGAAGTATATGAAACAAAGAAAATGCAAATGTAGGAGGATGAATACACTATGAAATCTCGAGCAGTGAATTGTTAATGGTGACCGAGAATTCACAAACGAAATGATAGGTGATGAGTCAAAATTTCTAAGCAAATTTGTAACAGAGAATTCTAAATCGAAATTCTCATTAAGGATTATACTTCTTTGGTAAATTGCAGACAAAATCTAAAAAAAAAAAAATGGCTGTTAAAGATTTGAGTTAATGATTAGGCAATCAAACCAAGAAACTTAAGTGGTTAAGGTATAATATATTGAATCAAAGAAACACTCACTATATAACATTATACTATAATATAGACAAAACGATTTTATTTAAGGAAATAATAGAGACAAAAGGATGTAATACAGATTAATATAAAGAATATTAATTTTTTTGGAGAGACTGTGATCTCTTCTAGTCCTTCTTCAGTACTCTTCTAGCTCGTTCTTGAATTGAAATGAACTGTTATTCTATTAATATATGGTGTGAAAGAGAGGTTATTCTATTAGTGTCAGGTGTGAAAGAGGTTACATCAACATCACGGGTGAGGAATACTAAATTGTGGTACACATTTAATTATGTCTTGTCTACTTGCAAAACAATGAAAAACTTGATGTGACCGACGGTGATTAATTATTGTAATGTAGGATTAGGAATTTAGGATTCTATTGTTGAAACAAGTATGAGAAAATAATGTGAAATCTAGATAACTGAAATATAAAGAATGGATGATTTTAGAATTTGAACAAAAAGAATGAAGATTGATCAAGACAGAGTTTAGATATGAAATTAGAGAAAGCATGAGAGAAATAACATGGAGAGATCCATGTTTCCTATATTATACGTGAGTTTGAAAAAGAAGTAGGAAGAAAGTAAAATTAAAGGAATGTGAAAAAATAACATGGATTTTTTTTTGTTCTTTTGGTAAAATAAGTTGTCCAAATAAAATGAAATTTTTCAATAGTGAAATAAGTTTTATTCAAATACTAAAGTAAGAAAAATTATAATCAAATTGATCACAAGTTAAGACATTTTCCATTCACATGTTGAGATCAACATTAATGATTGAGTGAGTTAGAAAACACGCTAATTTTTAAAATCAATGAGAACAACAAACCAAAATCTTTAGTATAACAATCAAACTAAGTTCTTCTAGATATGACATATGACCAATGGAAAAAAAACAATTCAAGATCCAAAGTCTTTAATCTCATCCATCTACCGAAAAAAAATATTTGTTAGTGTTACCTCATATCGATTATGCATGGTTTACGAGATGATCATCAATTCAACGATATGTTGAGAAGTTATTAGTAAAACTAAGAGATTGTTGAATCTAGCGATAGCCTCCAAAAGTTTCTTACACAAATTACAATATCAAAAAAACAAGTTATTCTCATGCATTTCAACACACACATGGAAAGTAGAACCAACTTTAAACAAACTAAGAATAATACTAAAGCACATGAAAAAAAGGCTAAACATGAAAGCACCAACACATGACATTAGATTTAAAATTAGACATTTATGGTGTAACCAAAACACAAAGTTGTCATTGGGACTTTAAGGGGTGCTTAGAAATTCTTTATGCAGTTGAGATTGCAAAATATAAGGGAAAGATTAACTAGAGGTGGTGGATAAGATGAAGGTCGATCAACTAAAAATAAAATTATAACGGTACGAATCCGTTTTGATAAAACATTGATTGGAGGGAGTTGGTCTTCCTCTTCTCCACCGTTAAAAAGTTGAGGTGTCAACATATTGATACGTTTTAATATAAACGGAGTGATAATAATACATTCTTCAATAAAAGTCGATAAAAACAAATTTTAGGGGAAAAGTTGATAACTTATTTGTTTGTTTTTATGTAAAAACATTTGCTAATTAAAAAATATACCTAATAATTTTTTTGTAATAATTAAATAAGTTTGTGACAAAAATTAGAATATTTAAATAATTGTGAAAAACAAATAACAACAGCTTTTAATTTGAAGAAAAAGAATTACAAAAACAATTTTTCTTCTAAAGATGGACAACTGTTCTAACACTACTGACAAAATAGTTATTATCGACTAAGAACCACAGTCAAGAGTCAAGCATAAAATCTTTTTAATGTCTCAATATTCAATGTACCTCCTAAAGTAACCAAACAAGCACTTCAAAATAATTGGTCATTGTGTTTTTCAACTATTTTTATCCAATATTTGAGGGCACATGTAAATTTGTTTTAAGGTAGTTGGCAAAATAAATGTTAAAAAGTTCCACTCCGGCTAATGAAAAGAGTAGATTACAATTTAGGGTACCCTACAATTTACAAATGAAAAGAAGTGAGAATGCTCCACTCCCACTAAACAATCAAGAAAGGACATCATTCTTTAAGTTCATTGAACTTTCTTGCATCATATTCAATCACTATTACAGAAAGTAATCAAGGAACTTCGTGGTATATCATTGAAAAGTACTTGTTCCAAATCAAATATTGTTAGATATAGTTTGAGAAACTCTTGCATTTGAGAGGTACTAAGAACTGATTAAATTGACTTATTTGAACCTATCTATTATAAGAATTTATGAGATTGTTTGAGGAAGTTTACAGAAACAACTTATGCAACGTTTATACACTATTTTTTGGCTTACTTTTATAAACTTTCCATGATAGCTTATGAAAACAGGTTATAATTAGCATGTAAAAACAATTTGATTTTTTTTTTATTTTTTATAGAAATAGCTTATATAAAAGCACATGATTAAGTTGCTTATTCAAACAATTATCCAAATATTATTTGGCATTACTTGCATTATTTTGTTTTTTGAATATTCGGTATCCAACTTAAGTACCGACTACCATTACTTAATTTGGTATATGAAATTGCTCAAGGCTAACAAAATGAATTAGCTTATGAAGAAGATAATTTCCATTAAATACAATTATGAACAGGTATTTACAAATCAAAGTACTTGGCTTTATGCCTCAATTATGAACAAGAATTATGGTGCAAACATCACAATAACATAAACACCATTCACTCGCTAAGCCATTCCAAATCAAAACACTGTTCTGATACTTGAATATGAACATTTGGCTTGGCTTTCTCAACATCTTTCCACATACCAAACACTTCCTCATCACAAATTACAAGCCTAAGAGACTTCAATGAAATTGCAGATTTTGGTACTTTCTTAATCATACAGCATTCCCTCATGTCAATCTTTTCCAAGCTAACTAGTTTACCAATCTCTTCAGGGAAACATGAAAAGTTAACACATTGTGAAACATCGATATACTTCAATCGAGTCATGTCACAGATGCTAGGAGGAAGTGTTTTCAATAACGGACACGCGTATAACCGTAGAATCTCTAGAGATCTTAGCGCGCCTAATTCAACAGGAAGTTGTTCCAAATTGTGACATTCGGTGAGACTCAAGTTTTGGAGTGATTGTATCCTACAAATGCTTGAGGGCAAAGAAGTTACATCATCACAATGATCAAGAGTGATCTCAGAGAGGTTAGGAAAGATTTGAGACAGATTTACCTCTTTACCCTCTAGATTGTTATTAATCTTACATGAAACTATAAATAACTTGCCTAAGTTTTCCATGAGAATGCCTCCAAATTGAGGGACGGAAACTTTTTCAAGCCACAGGCTTCTCAAATTTGCCAAATTGTTGAAAATTGAAACATTGTGAAGGCATGCATATGACGCACTATAGTTTATTACTATTAGAGCTCTCAAATTTGGCATTTTATCTATGAAAGGAGGTAAAAAGTAATCCTTAGATGTGAAATTTATGATCAGAACTTCAGCCTTAGGAAATTCAAGTTTACACCAATCCCTTTCCTTCATTTCACCTACAATGTAAAATTTATCAGACACACGAAGGGCATTAGATACAAGCAAAAATAGTATAAAATTCATCACAAACGGTCACATAGGCGCGCGTACTCACACACATGTACCTGTGTGAATTGAAACAATTTGAGCTTCAAATGGTTTATGTTTGTTTCTCAGCCACTCTTTTGGGAGTCCTTTCTCTCGTTTTGGCATAACTAATCGTCGTCGTTCATTGATGCTTTCGCGATTACTCAAATTAAGAGCAAGGTCTCTAAGCACATCATGTTGAGTAACTGAGATCTCAAAGCAACTGCTGTACATGCCACCGGCACTGATAGATCAAGTTATCAAAAGTGATTTTAGAATAAATTTCATTCCTCAGCAATTGCAAACTAACTAAAAAATCATAATCAGTTAATGCTTTTGAGTTGTGTACCGCGCTTCTTTCACCAAGGTGAGAAGATTTTTATTGGAGAGCTCAACAACAATAGCAAAAGCATCTTTCTCATCGATATCATGGATTTCAACCCACATATTGATGAGAGCATCTAGAGGGATTTTTTTGTCCTCAGGGAATGCACACAAGTCTAAGAAGCACTCTTTGATATCTTCCTTTAGGTAGTTGATACTTATTGCCATTCTTTGAATTAGGTTGATTTCATGAGATTCTCCAATACTTTGGCCTTGAGATAACCTGTTTTTAACACTTTCCCAATACATTTCTGGTTGATCTCTCAATGAAGCTCCAATCACTTTAAGAGCCAATGGAAGATTTTCACACTCACTCACAACCTGTTTCCATTGAATTCTGTTAGAACAGCAATCCTGGTTCAAAAGAAAATAGATACAAAAAAATGCAAACAGAGGACACACAAGATTTGATCACGGAGTTTGGCCAAGTGCACCTCCGTCTGCGACTGTAGAATGGCTGCAGTAATTTTCGTTTATTCATGCTTAGGGGCTACAAATTACAATTTGTATTTAAATATTACGGTCCAGTTTACAAGATTACTCTTGAATAGTACCATGGGGGGATTTTTCATGAAAACACCTGCGACTCTTTGGGAGAGCTTATGAAAACAACTTAGGACATGTCCATAAGCTGTTTTAAGCTTATTTCTATGAAATCTCCACGGTAGTTTATAAAACAGCTTATAGCTTATATAAAAACTATTTGATTTGATTTTTTATCTTTTATATAAAAACAACTTATAAATAAGTATATATATGATAAGAACTTATGCAGTATGCGCTTAATTAAGTTGTTTATCCAAACAAATGTTAATTACTTAATCAATGTGCTGGGAATAAGTTCCATTACCTGTTTGACCAGATTCTCATTAGCTGTTAAAGGTATTGATTTCTGTCCAAAAGCATGGTGACAGAACAAAGACAGAGCATCCTCTTCACTCAACAGTTCAACCTTATAAGTTGCAGTAAATATTGTTGGGAATTGAAACCTGGAAACAACAACAAACTTGCAACCTGGTATTCTACACACAAGCTGTTCAAGAACTGCTTGTGACCAAACATCATCTAGAACAACCAAAGTTCTAGCTTCAGTTCTGCATTCAAATTGTGGTATCCACCGAGGAACAACATAATCTGGATTCAAACTTCTGTTTCCCATTATGTGTCCCCAAATCTTTGACCTGAGCTGCTCCACATTTGGAGATTGTGAAACAGTCAGAAACAAAATTTTCTCATTAAAATAGCCTGCAAAAAGTAGCAATTGTTAAAACTTTTGAAACACTTTCCAACAAAACACTTGTGAGACTGTTTACAAGAGCTTATGAAAACAACTTATGACATGTTCATAAGCTATTTTCAACTTATTTCCACAAGCTCTCCAAATTATTATTGTAACTAACTATTACATCTAATGTGATATCTAGTCTAGTTTGTTAATTTAAAGAAGAATAACAAGAAAGTTAGTGCATGTTTGAATTGACGGTCAACTTGACAGAATCACGGTGTCACTGGTGTCAGTCATCGTGATTATGTCAAATTCACCGATTCCAAACAAGAGGAGTTGAATGTTTCTTACATCTCACTTGTTCATCTCTACAAATCTCTTTAACAAGAGTAGTTTTCCCAGATCCACCAATCCCATGAATACCAACAACCCACAAATCCTCTCTTCCAATAACCATCTCCTTAACTTTCTTCTTCCCCAAATCCAAACCAACACTCAAACTCAAATTCCCACAATTACCCTCAACCCAATTCTCATCTTCGTCCATACAAGACCTCACAGCTTCCTGCACCCACCCTCCACCTCCCACACCGATCTTCATCTCACCAAAATACTTCTCCAACTTCCTATCAACCCGATCGAACCCTTCAGCCATCTCATACCTTGTGTGGTGCACGTCAGCTAATATATGAGCCTGCATGGGACCATGCAAAAACCTTGACACGTTCTTTTCAAGCTTTTCCATCTTCTTAGCAAGCTGTAAATTCTTGTACACGTTCCACCTGCTAGAAGCCAAGACTTTGTGAGAAAGCTCGACCCCCGAACGGAGAATCTCCGAGAAACGGTCGAGCTGAAACTGTCTTTGCTCCGGTAACTCATTGCCGGAGTATTTGATTTCTTGTATGGTAGGGAGGAGTTCATTGATGTATGATATGAGTTGTTCTGCGCTTGTTCTGCATAGAAGAGATTTTCTAGATATGTTTATGAGCATTTTTATAAGCTCTGTAGCAATTTCTCCGGCGAAGAAATCGTTCAGTGCCATTATTGAACACTTGTTAACTACTTTCGTTTCTTCGTTGGTTGTTTCTTATACTATGTTTGTGTGTTTTTGTTTTTGTCTTATGTTGGTTCTTATGTGGACTATATTGCCCTTGTTAGTGCTTTGTGTTATTGTGTGCTTTCTTTCTCAAATTGTCAATCCCAAAAAAGATTGTTACTTCAGTCGTCTAATTTAAACATCAAAATACTTACTCGTGTTTTAACTGCGAAGTCGATGTATCCGAATACATATATTTTGTGGATACTTGCGGATACGTATCTACAGCGTATTGAAATTAATTATTTTAATTTAAAATACACATTTTATCGGATATTTAGAGTATTCACAATGGTACTTCCTTAACAAGGACTTCTTAAATGGATCATACGTGACACATCAATTTTTATAATTTTTTAATAAAAACATCTATTAAGGACACAATAACTCCAATGACAATACACTAATAAGGACTCCAATGAAAAGTACGTCTCACTATCTTTACATCATTAAACAATTTTTTTTTACCTATTACTCTTTTTTACAAGTGGGACCAAGTAATACACATTTTATTACTCATTTATGCAAGTGGGACCAAGTAGTACACATTTTATTACTTTTTTAAACGTGGGATCCGTTAGTTACTCAGGAGAGAGAGTCCTTATATAGTTGCTCGTTCTTTAACGGGGACTCATTTTTTCTTCCTCCAATGGAGGGTCCTTGTTAAGTAAGAACCCCCAATTGGATATGCTCTTATAAGATATTCGACATATACATACAGATACTTATAAGATACTTCATAGAGACGTATCCTAAAAAAAAAAATTAAAGGTAAAAAAGTGAGACTGTGTACTGAAAATTCAATGGAGATGTATATGATTCAATTTAAAATATGAATCATTATAATTGTTTTTTGACTAATCAATTAAAAATTATGTTTTTCGTAAATGAAAGTAACCAGAGAGTGAGAATATTCAATCAATCAACATTAAAGAAACTTTGTTTTGAATTCTTTTATTGATGCATTTGTTAATATCCTAACATATAAATGAAAATAGAATATGATTTATACCAAAACTTTACCTTTTTTTTATTTTGGTCACATATATTATTTTTTATAAATTACGTCTTTTATGATTATATAGTATTGAAGAGTAATCAATGATTATTTTTTTCAAGTATTTTACATGCATATACATTTTGTTAACATATCTTAGCCATATTGAATCCTGAATTTTAAAAATTTCATGTATCCGTGTACCCGTATCGTATCTTACCCGCACTTGTACTATGTATCTGGACTTCATAGTGTTTTAAACATGTCATACATATTAAGAAATGTAATTAATTTTGTAATAGGAAAAGTATCATTGATGCTTCATTGATATTGTAAAACAATTTATAATTTGAGATAAAAAAATTTCCAAAGCAGGTGAATACAATGAAAAACAATATGAGTTATCTTCTCTCAACCGATTTTTCTCGGTATGAAAGAGTGTATGTGATTGAACTCGTGGCCATTTATCTAAGAGGTCCAAATCTTTTTACATTTCTGGTCATTCATTATGGTTGATATTTTACGTACTTTTCAAAATATAAAAAAATAGTTTTCACCAAATTAGTCATTATTTAATTATTATTTTTTATGTGCAATCATCATTTCTCTTTTGTTTACCTTATATGAGACTTCCAATGTTTACTAGAGGTCAGGTTACATAAAGAAAGGGATTCATCTGAATTTGTCAAGTGAAAAGAGAAAAGTGTTGGCTTCTATTTCTTCTTCAAATTGGTTACTTTAATAATCTGTTTACTTTCAATATATTTTGACTATGAGGGCATTCAAAAAAGAAATATATATTTGCTTTTCAATATATGTCATGTTGCATGCCCTTTTACAATATATTTATATTCCTACAATACCGCGTTGATATATATTTTTTTGTTTTAATTTTTATATATGACTGTTTTTTAATCGGTCGTACTCTTGGTATAACTGTTTTCATCTCTTTTTTTTTAAAGATATATGAGGTTAAGATAGTTAGAATTACCACTAAAAATTAGTTAATTTAGAATGAATGATTTTTCTAATGATGATATAATTTATGATTGATTGATAATGTAATTTATTTTTACTTAACGTTTTGTCAAAATTATATTTATAACTCTTGATATATCAATTTTTTTGAAAGATCTTGATATATCAATTATGAATAAGCTTTTTACATTAGATATGGAAAAATGGATTTCTTTTTAATAATATAAAAAAAATAGATGATGAACATCATATAAGTGACATGACACATATACCTTAAATGTCTTAAGGTTTGAGACCTACTTTTACTCCCCTATCATTCTCTTAAAAACGACAACCCTCGGATTTCCCAATTTAAACGGGAAAAATACTATTTTCTCTCGCATCTGAATGACTAAATTTGAAAATAACATTGATTCTCTAATTTACAAATTGAAACATATTTACGTTTGCACATTTTTTTGGTTCCATTTTTCTCAAAATTTTTGTAGGTTTCATCTTTTTCGATGTGGTAGGAGTATATGTGGCCCGAGTTCACTTACACCCAAGTGAGTGGAATGAATTTATGGAAATAGATACGAAGGTATTTGGTCAATGAAAATTAATGTATTTAGTAGAAAATTTGAATCAAATGCATTAATTTTCTTTGACTAATTCTTGCTTATATTTGAGACTATAGTGAAAGATTGAGTATCAAACAAAATGATTGTTTTTTTTATCAAATCAATAAAATGAATTTTAAACACATTAACTCAATTCCTTCACGAAAAACACTTCAACTCAGTTATTTTCAATATGACTACTGAACCGAGAGTCACTTAACAGAGAATTAATTAATGACTGGTATAAATTATCAGAATCATGAGAAATTCTACTATGGCCACAACTCCAAATAAAAAAAATTTAAGCACACTCACATAAAATACTAAAATTAAAACAAAAATAATTTAGTCACATCAATTAATATTATTGAATTTTATTCTCTTTTAATTTTTTTTATTTTATGTAAGTATACCCAAATCTTTTTTATTTGAGGTTATGGCCATAAAAGAGTTTCACCAGAAGAAAAAAAAATTCCCATAGATTTTTTTTTTTCTGACCCTATTTGCAAAAAAAATTCAAGTCTGACCCCCTTTGAAATTTTTTTTCCAA
>Ga0315914_1004890_pt1 | contig 19812 bp, 10 predicted proteins | sample MpolenodulesMG_FD_203920 | JGI IMG/M metagenome (GOLD analysis project Ga0315914, IMG submission 203920) | Medicago polymorpha root nodule microbial communities from Los Angeles, California, United States - elongated nodules | ecosystem: Host-associated > Plants > Roots > Nodule | place: USA... | reverse complement strand
CAATGCCCTTTTGTGGCAGTTTTAATACAAGTGAAATGTTTTTAGGTCTTGCAAGAGAATTTTGTCATATTATAGTGTTTGTTGAAATGTTTATTATGCATATTTTGCAGCTTCATAATGGAGACTTGATGTATTTTATGACTAGTGTTTTTGTTACAAAGAACAAGTTTTTATTGCCATTTTTTTTTGAGTGTATGCTATTTTTGGATTTTTTTACCTCTTTACATGTTTTTAAAAAAACGCATATGCTATCTGTCAAATTTGACTCGAGATAGTTTCTAATAAACTTCTATATCATCTTAAAAAATAAAATAAACTTCTATATTAAACAAATAATTAAAATGACTTTTAATATGGTTGTTGGCATTCACTAATAAAAAATAATCAAAAAATTGTACCAATGAAACAAATTGCCTTGATGAACCATTAAATTTCTTGGGGATTTGTTCAGTTTCCTGAGGAATTACCTGCGGAAATAGCTCTCCTGTGGCATTACCTGAGAAATTTGTTGCGGAATTTCATGCGGAATGTTCGCAGGAAATATTGACGGGTAGGGGAATCTCTCCCACTCTGACCAAACATTTCCTGCGGATATTATTGGCTTTTCCTGAGGAAAAAATTTCCTGCGCTTTCAAAAATCCTCAGGAAACAGTTACCCACGAAGGTATTACCTGGGAGTACAAATCCTTGGCAAAATCGGCAGGAAACATGTTTCCTGCGGATTTTTCACTTGATTCCGCAGAAAAATCCGCAGGAAAATCGAGAATTTCTAGTAGTGAGTAGTGAGTCTAAACGAGTAATGTTAAAAGCTATCAAAAGGAAACCTAGCTATACCCGTGATGTCGTTGCTCCAGTCTTGGTTCCAGTCACACAATCACCCTTCAGGCACCTGGTTGATCTGCAGACAGGCTAAAGAATAAAAAATAACTCAAAAATAAAGACTGGACCAACAAATCTGATACATGAAGTAGTGTAAACATACAATCCCAAAACAAAAATAATTGCAGTTGTAAAAATTTTAAAACATCACTCTCACTTCCCTCAAATAAGTATTTCAATGACTCACCCTCACCGTTAGCAAGCTCGTTCCCAACACAAATGATGTCAAAAACCATAATTTTCACAAAATAGAAGATTTGTACCTCATTTTCTAAATCCAGCAAAATACTTGCAGAGACTAGATTAAATAATAACAACATATGATTCTACAGAAAAATTTAAACTGAGGGAGGGAGAAATACACCACACTGATGTGAAAGTAATTTGGTTGGTGATGTGAAAGTTAATAAACAAGATTTATTGATGGACCAATAACAAACAAGAGAGAAGCTAAGCCAACAAAAAGTTAATAAATACTATATTATTCATGAAAGAAAGATGAGAATTAGCACATGCATGCAGTAAAACCTATCAAAAAGGAAAGTTATACCTTTGATTCCACTGCGGCCAACTTGTTGCAAGCCATCAATCTCACTTGAAGCCCTTGATCGATCTGCAAACATGGTACAAATAAATAAATCGAAATAAAGACTAAAAAAGGGAAACCTGGTGCACTAAAGCTCCCGCATATGCAGGGTCTGAGAAGGTGTCCCACCATTCTGGTGTATTGTGTGTAGCCGTGCCTTGTTTTTTACACAAGAGGCTGTTTCCAGGAAATCCAAATAAAGACTAAAACACCAAATCTGGTTGATGAACTGATAAACAACAAAACATAAAGTCTCAAATTCAAAACATAATTTAGAATCATATAACTTTCTTAAGCATCTTTTTCTGCCATACATGACAAGTAAGGGTAGATGGATAATCACCTTAAGAAACCTTTCTCATGGACAGAGTTCCAATTGAGAAACATGAGGAAGCAATTTTAAGTCAAGACAGTTAAATAATCACTAAAATCTTGAAATGCATAAATGATGTTTATTAGACTAAAATATTAGAGAAAAATTAACTAATTGTTACAAAAATTTGACACAGTCAATGCATTAAAATTTAAAACGAGTTCATTAAAATATAAATGAAGTCATATAGACAAAAAGAGTACCTAACAAATCTCCGCCCAGTTGTTGTTTCTCTTTTTCATCTATACATGATTAGTAAAACTTATAGCGGACTTGGTTGCAGGTTGTGCATACGAATTTGGTTTTTTTGCAACAGCAAGGATGGGCAAAAGCAGAGGTGACACAGAGCATAATTCTATGATTAAAAAAGTGAGTTAGTGTTTGTGTATTAGCATACTATTTTGACGTTACTATTGAAATTAACAATATTTATCAAAGAAAGAAGCAAAAAAGAAGTATTTTAGTGACTAACCCAGATAGGAAACTCATGTGATCAATTTGTCATTGATGATTATAAAGGGAATGTGAGAAATCTTACGCCATTCTTTCCCTCGCTTCCTCCGCAAACTTGCTTCTAGTAATGGACAACAGGGGATACTTAGTGCAAAAAGAGAGGAAGGTAATCCCTCTTTTGGCAACGACTTGAGTTTGGGAGCATTAACAATCTCAAGTTTTTGGAGAGAGGTTAGATGTTGAAACCATTTCCCATCAATTCCTGTATAATTAAGTCCATGGATACGTAGTGTCACAAGTGATGCAGGTAGCAATGGTATCATCAGCGTGTTCACCGTATCATCACCATTAATTCGCAACACTGAAAGACATGTGAGATGTTCCCATGTTGGTTCAGTATCCCATAAAGTCCAACAACAGAGCCAATAGTCAATTCCTGTAAACCGAAAGGCAGATCATTTATGACAAAACAATGAAGATTTGGTAGATTATCAATTTCCATTTCCCGAAAGTCAGTTAGAGTGTTCATTGCTTCTGGTAGCGAGCGCAGCTTGTCACACTTCCACACAGCAATATAAACGAGGTTTGGAGTGGCTAATCCACCTGCCGGAAATGACTCCAGTTCATTACAATCCCATATTTTGATACTTCTAAGAAATGAGAGGCTCTTTCTCGAAGCGCCTTCAGTTGCTATTGACTTCAGATTCTTACAACCCTCTATGAACAAACTCTTCAGGCTAGGTAGAATACCTAAGGTAAATGATATCATTGAATTACAGCTATAAGATATTTTCAATTCCTCGAGCGATGTGTAGTTGTGCAAGTATTCATGAGGAAGGAATTCCAAATTCTCGCAATTACTGATTATCAGAAACTTCAAGGATTTTGGTAGACCATCTATTGGGAAAGACGTTAGAGATGGAAAGCCTTCTATGGACAACCGTTGAAGAGAATTGAGAGGGATCATCATTCGGTTGAATACATCTAAGAATGGACATATAGTTATGATATTGCTATTGTAATAGGAATGTCTTGACTCCACCAGCAAAGGACATCCTCTTAATTCAAGTTCAGTTAAGGAAGGAAGTTCGTGAGGTATGTCTCCTCTCAGTTTAGGGCACTTACTCAGTAACAGACGTTTTAGACTAGTAAAATCGGCAATCTTACCTCTAATCATGTTCCATTCTCCCATTCTGGCATATTCTCAAAGTGTAGAGTCTCCAAGGAAGGAAATAGTTGAAATGAAGGAGAACTATCTCTCCCATAAAACTCTGTACCAACACTCTTTATTGAAAGCATCAAATCAATAATGAGTTCTTTCAAATTACCCAATTGTCCAAGGGGTGGAAGCCATATACACTTATCACAATTCGAGATCCTTAAATACACCATGTTACCAAATAAAAAATTACCCAACCAATTGGGAAAGCTGATTCCACCATAGCCTTTGATGGTGAGACTTTTCAAATTTGTCGAGGGTTGCAAATGTTCAAGTACAACATTTTGAATTGATGAATCTAGAAAAGTATTACCACAATCCCATTCTAAAGCTAACTCATCTATTCGTTCTTTCATCTTAATCTTGGCTTGATCTGCTTCAATGGGGTCATTGACATTTTGTAGCTGTGAGATGGAAAGTTTTCCATGTAGGTGAGGAAATTTTCCCTGCTCCGCTAGCTTCAATCCATCATTATGCTTGCTGACAACAAAGTCCGACAAAGTATGGAGATTTTCTAGTTTGGCTATTTGTACAGGCATCTCCCTCAATGCAGTGTCACAAGAGATTTAAAGAAAATAAAGTGATGAATAAATGCATTGAATTTAAAATATAAACATATATATCTCATTCATTATCATAAGCAAAAATCTATGTTATAAATTTATTGTATAAATGATATATGTGGTCTATAACGTTATTTAATCAATGAATTTAAAAAGTAAATGTTTGTTTGTAATAGTGAGCTAAGAGTGTAAGTGTTATCTGCCTCTCTTATTTGTGAGTCTGAGTCGTCATCTAAAATCTTAGTTCCTCTTCATCCACCAAAGTCAAGTGATTTCAGGTCAATTTTTGACTTAAAATTAACCCATCTGAATCGTTTTTCTTTTTCCTTATTATTTCAACAAGATCCAACAAAAAGGACGTTGCGAGCAAATCCTACCCAACAATTTAAGAAATGACAACTCCACCATTGAACGACGACAACCAAAAAAACCAAAACCTGCAACGAAGAAAGTACCACCTCACGACAAAAACCAAAACCATCACTTGATAATGTTATAAAAATAGCCAATCAAGGTTAGCACACTTGATAGACAGTTAACTTACTCACAAGGCTATGTGTTTAACTTCCGCTGTCAGTGTGATGATCTCTTTGATGGATGATCTGTAATTAACTCTACTAACGTTTAGTGAGCCTTGAGGCCTACTCTAATTTTGGTAAATCTCCAAAGAATAAAGCGCAAAATGATTTAAATGAAGAGAAACAAAGGAATAAAAAAATCACTTCAAAGATATGTGTATTCCCTTTATACATAATATATATATATATATAACTTACACCCACCTAAAAACACTAAGGTGCAAGTTCGCAAGCTACACCCACTTGATTATTTACACTCATTCTTTTAAGTATTATTAAGGTGCAAGTTAGCAACCTTTACTAATTTACACCCACTTTAATCATTCCAAATATTGTTTCCTTAAAAGTTTGTCTTTATTACATGTTTTGTACCTTAAGCATGTCATTGTCTTTTTTGTTTCTTTTTTTAAGGATCTTTTTTAAGCTAGTTACAAAATTGCTCTTCTATTTAAAATTAATTAGAACATAAACAAAAGGGTGTTTTAGTAAATTTTAAGTGAGTGCAGCTTAGTGTTTTTAGTTGGGTGTAAGTTAGTAGCCCTATATATATATATACACATTTCGACATGTATTTTACTTATTTTTTTTAACAAATATTATCAACATAAATTAAAATATATAAAAATGTCAGCACTAATTTTCACGGTTTGAAACTAGTTTTAGACACAATTTACCCAAAAGTGGTGATGTGGCGAAAAACAATAAAGGGCATAATAGAGTTTTCAACAACATCTTTCTTTCTTAAATTATATCAAGAGAAATTTAAGAGAAATAATTTAAGAGAGATTATCTTAAATCTTAAAGTGGATAGTGGATAGATTTTTATTTTTCCTATATGTTATCATTATTCTGGGACCCTTGGTGGTAGCCTACCTCCGGTACCACAACGCGTTTGTTTTTGTTTAAGTTAGATTGACCGGCGAAATGAAGACTTGCGAAAATTAAAGAGGAGCAAAGATTTCTTATACAGTTTAATTTTGTTATAATTTCTTATACAAAGTAAGCAACTAATAATGGAGACCACCGTGGGTAAAACAATCGTCCCAACTTCTGTGAAGGTGTTGTTAGACAAGCTTGTTTATGATGAATTCGTTGACAACTTCCGGAGCATGAAGCTTGACATTTTACTCTTGGAAAAGCTTAAGAAAACACTGGAGATAGCTCAAGCTGTACTTCATGATGACAAGAATAAACGGATCCTTAACTTAGCTGCCAAGGAATGGTTGGATACGCTGAGGTATGCTTTCTTTCAAGTTGAAACTTTGTTAGATGAAATCAACACTGAAGCGTTACGCTGCAAAATCGAAGCTGAATATAAAACACCAACTATTACCATTGATCAGGTACGAAACATATTTTCTTCTCGTTCCAACCAGTTTCATAGGGTCGTCAATTCCAAAATGCAAAAATTAATTCAAACATTAGACTGCTTGCTTTCACAAAGACGAGACAATTACTTGGCTTTTTCCTTTTCCAGCGTTGTTTGGCGTGGAACTCCAACATTAACAACTTCTGTTCTTGTTGATGATGAATCTTCTTCTATTTATGGAAGAGATAGTGATATAAAGAAACTTAAACATCTTTTATTGTCTAGTGATGGTGATGATTGTAAAACAAGAGTTATTTCAATTGTGGGTATGGCAGGAATTGGTAAAACAACCCTTGCCAAACTTCTTTACAATGACCCTGATGTGAAGGACAAATTTTGGGTGAGAGGGTGGGTATATATCTCACAACATTTTGATATTTCAAGGATTTTTCAATCCATTCTTGATTCTATTACTTCACCATCATTCACTAGTGATAATCTGAATTCTCAACCTTCCAAATCTTTCAATAAAAAAAGAAATGACACTAGTTACCGGAAAATTCTATTAGTGACATTGCAACAAATTTTAAGCGCAACAAATTTTTTGCTAGTTCTGGATGATGTGTGGGATGCTAATTCTGTTGATTGGATATATATGATGAACATCTTTAATGCTGGGAAAACAGGAAGTAGGATCATCATTACAACACGGGATGAAAGAGTTGCATTATCCATGCAAACCTTTCTTTCTATCCACTATTTGAGACCTCTCGAAAGTGAAGATTGTTGGTCTATAGTTGCCACATACGCATTTGGAGCATGTGCCGACCAAGAACGATCCAATCTAGAAGAAATTGGTAGGGAAATTGCAAAAAAGTGTGATGGATTGCCACTAGCTGCAGTAGAATTTGGGTCTCTTCTTCACGGCAAATTGTCACTACATGAATGGAATTGTGTGCTAGAAAGTAACATTTGGGAATCAGCAAATCATGAGGTGCACGCAGCTCTAGAATCAAGCTATCATTATCTTTCGACTGCTTTAAAACAATGTTTTGCATATTGCTCTATTTTTCCAAAAAAGTCCATCTTAGAAAAAAAAATGGTAGTTCAGTTGTGGATTGCCGAAGGCTTTGTACAGTTGTTCACATCCGAGGAAAGTTTGGAAAAAGTTGGAGAAGAATACTTTGATGTACTAGTGTCAAGGTCATTGATACAGCGACGATCTATCGGTGATGAAGAAGCAGACTTTGAAATGCATAACCTCATCCATGATTTAGCTACAATGGTTTCATCTCCGTATTGTATCAGGTTGGACGAACATAACCTACATGAAAGAGTACGCAATTTGTCATACAATAGAGGTCTATACGACTCATTTACTAAATTTGATAAATTGTATGGAGTAAAAGGTCTACGTACCTTTCTAGCATTACCATTACAAAAACAACTGCCTTTTTGTTTGTTATCAAACAAGGTAGTACATGAATTGCTGCCAACAATGAAACAATTACGTGTGTTGTCCTTGTCAAACTACAAGAGTATAACTGAGGTTCCCAAGTCTATTGCAAATTTGTTACACCTTCAGTACTTAAATCTTTCTCACACTAAGATTGAAAGGTTGCCTTCTGAAACATGCAAGCTTTACAATCTGCAGTTTTTGTTATTGTCAGGCTGTAAAAGGCTTACTGAATTGCCCGAGGACATGGAAAAATTGGTTAATTTGCACCACCTTGACGTTAGTGACACTGCATTGAGAGAGATGCCTGGACAAATAGCCGAACTGAAAAATCTCCAAACTTTGTCGGACATTGTTGTCAGCAAGCATAATGATGGATTGAAGCTTGCGGATCTAGGAAAATTTCCCCACCTACATGGAAAACTGTCAATCTCACAGCTTCAAAATGTTAACGACCCCGTTGAAGCAGATCGAGCCAATATGAAAATGAAAGAATGGATAGACGAGTTGGCTTTAGAATGGGATTGTGGTAGTTCTTTCCCAGATTCACAAATTAAAAGTGTTGTACTTGAACATTTGCAACCCTCGACAAATTTGAAAAGTCTCACCATCAAAGGTTGTGGTGGTATCAGTTTTCCAAATTGGTTGGGTGATTTTTTATTTAGCAATATGGTGTATTTGAGGATATCGAACTGTGTTGATTGTTTATGGCTTCCACCACTTGGACAACTGGGTAATCTAAAAGAACTCATTATAGAAGGGATGCAATCAGTACAGACAATTGGCACTGAGTTCTATGGAAATGATAGTTCCTCATTTCAACCATTTCCCTCCCTGGAGACTTTACACTTTGAGGATATGGAAGAGTGGGAGGAATGGAGCTTGAATGGAGGTACGGCTACAAAGTTTCCTAGTCTAAAAACTCTTTCACTAAGTAAGTGCCCAAGACTGAGAGTAGGAAAAATACATGAAAAATTTCCTTCCTTAACTGAACTTGAGTTAAGAGAGTGTCCTCTACTGGTGCAATCAGTGCCATCATCAGATCATGTATTGAGGCAACTGATGTTCCCTCTGAATTTTCTTCGACAGCTGACCATAGACGGCTTTCCATCACTTATGTCGTTTCCAACAGATGGTCTGCCAAAAACCTTGAAATTTCTCATAGTGAGCAATTGTGAGAATCTAGAGTTCTTTCCCAATGAATATTTGCTCAATTACACATCACTTGAGGAACTGAAAATATCTTATAGCTGTAATTCAATGATGTCATTTACCTTGGGCGCTCTCCCTGTCCTCAAGAGTCTGTTTATTGAGGGTTGTAAAAATCTGAAATCAATATCAGTTGCAGAAGGCGCGTCGGAAACGAGTCTCTCATTTCTTAAAAGCATCAAAATATGGGATTGTAATGAACTAGTGTCATTTCCCCCAGGTGGATTTCCCACTCCAAACCTCGTCTATATTGCAGTGTGGAAGTGTGAGAAGCTTCATTCAATACCAGAAGCAATGAACACTCTAACAAACCTTCAAGAAATGGAAATCGATAATCTTCCAAATCTTCAATCTTTAGTCATAGATGATTTACCTACCAGTTTACAGGAGCTGACTGTTGGCTCTGTTGGAGGGATTATGTGGAACACTGAGCCAACTTGGAAACATCTCACTTGTCTTTCAGTGTTGCGAATTAACGGCAATGATACGGTGAACACGCTGATGATACCATTGCTACCTGCCTCACTTGTGACACTATGCATCTGTGGTCTTAATGATAAAAGCATTGATGGGAAGTGGTTTCAACATCTCACCTCTCTCCAAAATCTTGAGATTGTCAATGCTCCCAAACTCAAGTCGTTACCAAAGCAAGGATTGCCTTCCTCTCTCTCAGTATTAAATATAACTCGCTGTCCATTACTGGTATTAAAATTGCGAAGGAGGCGAGGGAAAGAGTGGCGTAAGATTGCTCACATTCCTGCCATAATTATCGATGACGACGAATTGATCACATAAGTTTCATGTCTAGGTGAGTTTCTGAAACACTCCTTTTTTATTTCTTTCTTATTATGTAGTCATAAATTGATATTATTTTTTTCAATAATAATATCAAAATATAATATTATAATGCTAGCTCATTTATTTTTAAATATAGAATTAAATTCTGCGTCACCCCTGATTGTGCCCAATCCTGCTGTTGTGAGAAGCCAAATTCACATCCATGAACTGCAACCAAAACCAGTACATGTCGTACCGATGAGGAACATATGAAAAGAAGAAACAACAATCAACTGCAAATATGTTAGGTACTTCATATATATTTGAACCAGTTGGTTTTAATGCATTGATTGTATCAAGCTTTTGTAACACTAGTTAAATTCTTCTCTAATATATTAGTCTAAAGACTATCTTTTATGCATTTCCACGGTTCCTTAAGGTGATTAGCTTTCTACCTTTCACTCTCATAGATGACATAAAGATGTAGCTACTTTATCAGCTTTTTTGTTTCTTTAGATTTTTCAAATATATGGAAAATATTTATAAATGTCTGAATTCCATAATAGGAATAATTTAGGATATATAACTCAGATTATATTACATGTGTTTGTCCAACTGTTATCATCTCTCCTAGGTTTTGCAACTCACCACTGCTTCCAACCTTTGTTGGTCATGATCCTCTTTCTATGAACTTTTTATTTTATTTTTTTGCATGGATTAGAAATCATTATGCTTTTCCTGTACACCACCTCAAATTGATAAGATATGAAGACAAATGATTTCCTTTCTTTATTTCCAAACTGGGATTATGATGCCTAAGGAAGTGATTGATCCTAAACTGGGACTGTGTTTGGTTTCTTACCAGTTTATCGACAAGAATTTGTGGATTAGTCTTTGTTTTTTGAATTATCTTATTTTGTTTGCAGATCTACCAAGGGCTTCAAGTGTGAATGTATGATTTGTTGCTTGCACCAAGATGGAAGCAGTGACATCAATTGTGTTGGGAAGGAGCTTGTTGAGATGCTGCTCAAATTGCTACAGTTAATGTGTTCGACTATGGAAATTAATTTAGTGAGTTTATTTTGTCCCTCTTTGGCACATGAATTACAAATAAATTTTTGGCGACCTTGAGAGTCTTCTTAGTTTCTTATCTTTGGATGTAGTTTCGAACTGGTTATCTTACAGTTCTTAAGTACGTGGACTTATGATCCTTTTACTGATAAGTGGCATATAAGTCCTTGTACTATGTAGATTTTCTTGTTGGTATTTAGTTAGGCTTTTATCCTTTAACCTATTTGTGTACCTTCAGAAAAACCTTAGTAAATTCTAGTAATTTAGAATGTAGTCTGTTTTATTTGCCTCTAATCCTATATATGTTAAGATATTATTATTGTCTCTTGGTAAATACTAATCATCATTAGTGCCTAAATTCCTAACAACACCCCGCGGGTTCTCCTCAGAAAACCCTAAATCGGAATCTTTTCGACAATCAACAAACTCCAAACTATCAACCGAATCAACGAAGACCTGGGACCCAGCGTCAGCCTGGTTAACAGCACAAAGAGGAACATCAACGTCGGAATAGTGAAGTGAAGCTTCCTCCGGTGGAGTGTGAAAGACGTCTTGAGGGTTGTCTTGGATGTCAGGAGCAGAGAGCATAACGACGGAAGCGGAGGAGGCAGGGATATCGGAGTTAGCCTGAGATGGCACTTCTCGTGGTGGGGGTGTGAGTTTTGATGAAAGGGTGTGTGTTGTAGTAACTAGGGTTTTCTAGGATAAGGTGCAATAAATGTATTACTTTTTTAAACATATAAATTATCATATTAATCATCTTTCTCTTGAAAAATGATAAGTAATTGTATTTTCCCTTCATCTCTCTCTTCTATTAACCACTCTATTTATTGTATTTTATGAAAAACTAAATAGTCATCTTTTAAGTATGACTTAATGTGTAGTTTAGCTTTTTTTTTTCACACAATTTTTTTCCTTTTGCGTTAAAATTTTTTCTCAAGGATATGGTAAATGCCCAAAACTCATCCATTTGTTCTCATGTGGCAGTTAACTGCCACAGTAAGTTATACTTTCTTTAAGAAAAAAATCACATTTTTTTCTTAGGCATGCACAAACACTACTTAAATTGCAACTGCACATCAGTATGATTAATTGGTTGTCTCTATATTTTTTATATTAAAAACATAGTATTTCTTCATCTCCGATGATGTTATGCGTCACGAGCCCTCAACAATTTTTCTCAATTTCTTTCATTGAGTCACACATGCATATATTTCTTCAAAGTTTTTTTTCTCAATTTCTTACGTTAAGTCACGCACAGTGGCGGATCTACTTGGGACCCATGGGAGCTATGGTACCCCTAAGTTTCCTATATATATAGTATTATGCATATTAGAACAAGAATTCCCAGTTGTTGCAGTGGATAGGGGGTGCTTTTACATTCCAAAGGTTGTGTGTTTGACCCCATTGTCAGTGTCTTTTTTTTTATATTTCTTATGTATTTTTATTGTTTTATAATTTTTATCATAAAAAATATTGCCATGGGGAATCGAACCTGCTCCATCCACACTCATTTAAAGCAAATCATACCACCAAAACACTTAACATCTTTTACTACTACTTGGATCATTTTAGTATATATTCCATAATAGTTCGGCACCCCCAAGAAAATAAGTCAAGATCCGCCACTGGTCACACATGCATATTATTACTCTTTATTAATAGAAGTGGCCACAATGTTACAACTTGTTCGAACAAAGAAGCTTATGTTCCGTCATCAACCATCAAGAAGAGGAAGAATGAAGCTCAGGCACCACAAAATTTAAATCATGTTTTATATTTAAAGTCTTAGTTAAATTTTTGGAGTTGTATCATGAAACTAGAAAGAAAAAAAAAGTGGTCATGGTTAGTCCTTGAATTTGTTGCTACTATCTAAATTTTTGGAGTTAAATTTGTTCTTGCTATCTAAATTCTTCCATAATACTCCCTCCGTCCCAAATTGTATGACGTTTTGGACATTTCACACATATTAAGAAATATAATTAATATTGTGTGGGAAAGAGATATTATGAGTTGTTTTACAAAATTGTCCTTAATAAATGATACGGGAAAGATAAGTGAAGGAATTGAAAGAAGAGAGAGTAATAAATAGTTAAGGATATAATAGAAAAAATAACATTAATGTTTCATTGATATTGTAAAGCGACATATAATTTGTGACAAATTTTTTTCTAAAATGACATACAATTGGAGACGGAGGGAGTATTCTTGATATGGATCTTATATACTAATTCACGGATTATTTTTTCTGGCATCTATATCTAAATAAATTTTCTTCTTAAAATAAATTCAAATATATCCCTGATATGGACCTCAGTAAAAATTAATCCAAATAAGTTTTCCCGTAGGTTTTCCTGTACCTTATTAAAAAAGAAAAAGTTTTCCTATACATGTTCCATTTAATTCATGGATAATTTTCCATGCACTTATTATTAGATGTAGTCATTATTAATAGGATAGAGAAAATTATCATATTTCAAGAAAAAGATAATTAATATGAGAGTTTATGTTGAAAAAAATGGTACAATTATTGCACCTTATCCTATGCAATGCATAGGTTAGAAAAACCCTTATTATTATGGGAGTGGATTGTCTCCCATGAAGATTCTCTCCAGTCTTCTCCTGTGCAATCTCAGCCATTCCTTCTTTTTAAAGGCAGATCAACGGCTACGATTACAACCAATTAAATCATAGATTTTGTCTCTTTCACAAACCATTTTCTGCTCCATTCCTGCACAGGTTTGTGACGGTGTGGGGAAGTTGCGATTGAAACCACGGCCGTGCACGAATACGTACGTTTCTCACAGTGGATCTTGAAGGTTAAAATGGCAAACACGTTTTCAAATACGATCTCCAACTTCTCTGCGAATACGTACGTACCTATTCTCTCGCTTTATTCTCTGTTTAGGGTTTCATTCTCACTTTCAAATTTCAATCGATTCTTGCTCAATTTCTTCTTAATATCAGATATATAGCATGCTTAATTTTCAGCGTCAATTTTATACTGTGATTCTTGCTCAATTTCTTCTTAATTTTATACTTTGATTTTCGACTTCACTTTTCCGTCTTCCTTTCTTCTCTCATTTTATGTATTTATTTTTTGATATTGTGTAGGATTGATTCTAATTAGTTGATTATCAATTTAATTTCAGATTTACTTGCTTGGAAGCACTTTTTATGTCATTGGAATAACACTCACACATGTTGGAACATATGGAATTGGAAAGTTAAAGGAATTAAGAGAACTTATAATTCAATATTGTTTATTGAATAGTACTATTTATGAATTTGTGAAATTCCATAAAGAATTGGAGACAGTTTATTTGGAGAAGTTGGATATTTCAAGTTGGACATGTTGTGGAAGAGGTTAAGGTTAGTTATGTCGTGGAGATGGGGGTTAAGTCGATTGCAAACGTCTGCTTGCTTGTTCTATGAGTGGCAATGGAACCCTTTAGAGTGCTTGTTGCGGTAGGGCTTTGGTGGTCTGTTGTGCTTTTGAGGCTGAAGCTGTGGTATTCGGCGTGTGCGGGACTGTTTTGGTGCTGCTGTTACTGCTGTATATATGACAACATCAGTTTTCTGTTTTGATAGCAGCAAGGTTCCGCTGCTGTTTGTTGATAGCAGGGAAGATTGTTTGGGCTAGTTTTTAGGGTGTTGGTTTCGGGTTTTCCGGTATATCGGTGACCTTTATTTGTTTTCCTTGCTCGTGAGTTTGTTGTGCTTCTTGTACACTCCCGACGTGAATAAAAAAATGTAAAATTAGAGCTATAACATTTGATCTTTAAGATCTTGTACTTTAAAATTGTGATCAATGAAAACAAATTATTTGTATACATTGTTTAGCATATTGCTGCTATTAAACTCAAATGGAATTAAACTTGTAATATGTGAAAGATCCGGAAACAATTGTTAGGTGTAAAAATTGAATCAAGATGAAATTGAACTTGTAATGTAACACTACTATAACAATGCAGAAACCAACACCTACACTGATATAATAGTGCAAAAATCAGCTGCTACAATTGTTACGCTGCACATTGCTATAACAACACAGAAAATTGAATTTTGCTGATGTGAAACCAACACTGCTACTACAACACATAAAACAGATGCTACAACACATAAAATTGATGCTACATATATTGCTGATTGTACAACTCTTATGATACAGCTGTGCACTGCTAGAATAGTGCAGAAAAACAAATTTTACAGATGTGAAACCAACATGTATCGGCAATAAAAGACATAGAAAGTCTGATCATATTCAAATTAAAAGCTGAACCTGTCAAATTCTAAAAATATTACAGCCACCTGTCAAACATGTATTACCGATACATGTTGGCTTCGCATCTGTAAAATTTGTTTTTTTGCACTATTCTAGCATTGCACAACTGATCATAAGAGGTCTACAATCAGAATACCTTGCGGCAACAGTTTTATGTGTTGTAGCAGCAATTTTATCCAATGTTGATTAATTGAAACATCTCTCTTGTTACTTTCATCCATAAGAAGTACATCGAGAAACAATTCTAATGATGCATATCTAAAATTGAACCATACACATCTCTACTGAATTTTTACAACATTCTCTCACTTTCTTACCCTTCATTTTTTCTAAGATACATATAAGTATCTTTGTGTATCTGTGGAGTATCCTATATGTATCCGTTAAAATATTTTTTTTAAAATTAAAACAATTAATTCAGATACTTCGTGGGTACGTATCCGCGAGTATCTGTGGAGTATCGGTATCCAATATGGGTACGTCGCCGTTTTAGAGTATTCGAGCTTCATAGGAGAAGATAAAGGAGTTTTTTTTTTTTTTAAATTAAAACATTACACGTGTTGCATTTTTATTTATTTTTATATTGAAAATTACACATGTGGCATTCACGTGTGCGTTGAATTGTTCGAAATTAGTTATGGGGGCCAAAACTCCAAAAGGGGCTATACTTATGGGACTGGGTTGTAATTGTTTTTCTTAGATCGCCAAAATCGTAACTTTGTGATATTTAGGGGTCATATCTGTTATTAAGCCTAATTTAAATGACAAAGGTAAAAGCAAGACTTTCCTGTCAGCGATGCAGCTTTCTACATCTTTCAAGTTCGATCAGAATTAAGATATGAGTAGGTTCTAGTATTCTCTTTCACTGCCCGGGGTTGGAGTTTCTTCCTCCTTCAGGTTTGAAGTTGGAGATTGTAACTTGTATTTGTAATGATGTGATCTTGATTTCCTAAACGCTTCTTTATTGTCATTAGCTTGACAAACCAACACCTATGTTAGGATGGATAATATGACAAGATAAATATATCTTCCTTCCTCTTCTTTCCTTTAGGTATAAATCTCATATACTTTAGATATGGTAGCAAGTGTTCCCACGCCCCCATTACAGGACCATTGGAACATAATTTCTCCTTATCACGAAGTTTAAACAATTCATCTTGAAACACCAAAGGTTGAGTCTTAACAACTACATGAATTGGTTTATCCTTTTCCCTTGAGGTTTCAACAACATTAACTACTAAATCTACTGCTACTTCTACTTCTAGAACTACATCTAAAACTACAATATTTTTTCTTCCACACGTTCATCAAGACACTGATTAGTATCTAACTGTTTATTATGTTGCTCAACCACTTTTTCCATAAAGTTCTCTTCTCTTTTTAGGTGATCTATGATTGCATTGAGATGAGACTCTATGTTTTTACTTGAGACATGATATGTCTCAATACTTTTATCGATAGAATTTCTTGACTAGTCTAATTTTTTCATGAAATTGTTTAGCATAAGAGCCAAGCTTTCTACCAATTGAATACTCTCTTACCCTTGTTCAACTAATTCCTCCATATGGTTCTTTTGGTTTAAATTTTTAGAAATATACCCAATGATGGAATCTAGTTTAGTTGCATGCCTATCCGTTGAATCATTGGCTTCAGCAAAGAGTAGTTCAAGACTTCAAGTGTTATTCTACCTCTAAAACATCTTTTACATTATCAATTAAATCCCGAATGTTTAATCAAGTTAACACCATAATATGTGTTATATCAATGCAAATCATAAGAGAAAATGTGCTATATGTGCTCCAAATATGCAATAAATAAAGTTTATGATTTTAGGGTTGTGATTTTATTGAATCATTGATTGATCATTTAAGAATACATTCTAAAAAAGTGTAATTTGAAATTTTTATTAACCATAGAAAACTCAAAAGTAGTTTTCTAGAAAAACGAAATAGGAAGTTTTGCATCGCCCTCCTATCATTTTTTTCCTTTCTCTATACTCCAAAAAAACTCAATTTAAAAGTTCAAAATAACATAATTTGGTTTTAATGAAAGTTCTAAAAAAACTCAAAATTTGATTTTTCATAAATTATGAGTGTCAGAGTGTATCCGGTGTAACTTTTATTTTTAAAAATAAAATGAAATAAAAATTTACATTATCCCAGAGAAGGAATTAAAAATAATTTGAAAGCATTTTTCTCCTTATCCTCAAAATGAATCCATAAAAAATCCATGATTACATATTGGCATCAATCACATACAATTGCAGTACACATGGTAGTGGGAAGATAATTTGTACATATAGGAAAAAACACGTTATTTTCACATAATTACAATTTTAAAAAATAAAATGAAATAAAAATTTACATTATCTCAGAGAAGGAATTAAAAATAATTCTATGTGCCTCGTATGGGTTATAATTTGGTGTTTGTGTCTATATTAAGCAAAGCAAATGTACCGTTAGTTTTGAGTCTGACAAAATTTTACTTTTAAAATGTGAGGGCTTTGTAGGCAAGAGATTTTATAATAATGGTTTATTTGTGTTGAATATCTCTACAATTATGACTAAAAATATTTTTTGTGCATGATTGATTGATTCATATGATATTTGGCATGCTAGATTAGGACATATTAGTTCTTCATATGTTTTTAAATTAGATCATCTTGGTATAATTTCTCTTGGTGATAAACAACATAATAAATGTGATAGTTGTGTTGAATGTAAATTAACCAAAAAGACATGTCCACCAGTAACATGCATCTAATTTGCTTGATTTAATTCATACTGATTTAGGAGATTTAAAGCAAAATCCAACAAGAGGTGGTAAATGTTATTATGTGATTTTTATAGATGATTTCTCTAGAGTTGCCTGATAGTGAAGCTGAGTGGTTAAGAAAATTTCTTGTAAGTAGTTCTTTAGGAACAAAACCAATGCCATCGGTGTCAATTCATTGTGACAGCCAATCAACTATAGCTATTGCAAAGAATACATCTTATAATGGCAATAATAGACATGTACGACCGAGACATAATGTAGTAAAGCAATTGTAAAAATTTGGAACTATATCAATCGATTATGCGAAGTCAGAAGTGAATCTAGCCGATCCACTGACAAAACCTCTAGCGATGAAATTAATATGTGGAACATCGAGGGGAATGGGACTTGAGCCAATTGAAACCGACAAGTAATGGTAACTCAACCTTTGTGATTGGAGATCCCATGGAGAATGTTCAATGGAAAAAACAAATTACTTGTTAGTTATGTTAGCACTGAATTTTTTGTCCCTTTCCTATGGTGCATGATATTGGATGTGAGAGTGCTAATCTATATAAAATTGAGGGGTAAGATTTAAAGGCTTTTAATGATTACCATAAGCCCTTATGGGTGGTGTGTTGGAAATGCTCTAGATGGAATCACCTATATGAGTGTCAAGTGGGGGTGCTTGCATGAGACCGTGGCGGGTCTCTAGAGCACTCATGAATACCAAGCCCACACACAACCTAATAGTGCACAACGGTGTAACAACATGAATTGTGGTGGTGTAATGTGACTGTAAGACCTCTAACATATATCAAGTGTCTTGGGTTCCATATCTTGCTAAACAAATTCATTGTGTCTTAAGTCTTATTAGTTTAGGACGGGTTCCATAGCTTGCTATACTGTTCCGATGCATTACATCTACCAATGTTTACTCAAGAAAATTCTTTTATTCATTCACTTTAACTTTGAAAATATATAGGGGATTGTTGTAATTTTTGATATAATTTTTATTTCAAAACTATTTTTGTGTTAAGTTATTAACTTGCTTACTTGGTCAAAGAGTTATATGGCATTTATTAACATCTATAATATTTTATGCACATGTCTTTCTTACTTAAAAGTAGTAACTGCCACTAACTCATCAAGGAACATGTCATCCTTATTTTTCTCTTTGGAAAATACGGTCATGGCTATATATTCTTGCAATCAGTAACACAAGAAACACAACAAGAAATTACACGTACTCCCTAAAACAGAAAAAGAAATTTTTTTTCTTCTCCTCCATTTTACTTCCTAGATAAACATCTGACTGATAAAAATATGTGATTCTTGCTGTTCTGTTACCTCCATAATTAGGAGAAGTACCTATTGAATCCTGGGAGTTTGCGCACATTGAGGCGGATAAATACCAATGACAGTTCTCATGACACCTCAGGTTAATACTAACATGTTCAATTTTGTAGGTTTAATTTCTATTTCATCTCGCAGAATCTGGTTCATTGCTACTTGAAGGTGCGGTTACTTCGTTGCTATTTGAAGTTGCGGTTGATGTTTTTGTTCAAATCAATATTACCGATGCATCAGGTACAACATCATCTTCAAGTATTTTGTGTGATAGAAGATTATACATATAATTGGTGATTTATTCATGATTTATGATTGCATATAAGCTTTGTCTTTGAATATTTTGTTAGGCATCTAGTCTTTGCCTTGAAACTTAATAACCTTACTCACTTATGATCAAGTATTTTGTCAGGCATCTAAGATTTGCTTTTAACTATTTTGTCTAGGTTGTTTAGCATTATTTTAACTACTAAATAATATTTGCATCTAGGCTTTGAGTCATTTATGTATATGTATTTTGTAGACTTTAAACTTGAAGTCATTTATGATTATGACTATATGCAATTTATAACATATATTTAGCATTATTTATGTTTTTGCTAGAATCCTCGATTTTGATTGCGATTTTACGAGTCCCGATTTTACTATGCTATATCGATTCTACAAAAGTTCTTGAGTAAAATCCTTCAATTTTGGTTGCGATTTTACAAGTCCCGATTTTGCTACTGCCTTTCGACTTGAAGCAAAGTCCCTTTCGACTTGGTTCAGTAATCCATTTTCTCATCTTCTACTTCATGTTGTTATTGGTTACATCGCTATTGTTTCGTCCGTCTATGAAATCGTAAAAACAAGCATTTTCGTATGTTTAATTAAGTTTAAGGATAAAACAGTAAATTAATTTTAAAATCTCTCCCCTCCCCTTATGAACCAAACACATTTTTAATTAAAAT
>Ga0315914_1004889_pt1 | contig 19815 bp, 13 predicted proteins | sample MpolenodulesMG_FD_203920 | JGI IMG/M metagenome (GOLD analysis project Ga0315914, IMG submission 203920) | Medicago polymorpha root nodule microbial communities from Los Angeles, California, United States - elongated nodules | ecosystem: Host-associated > Plants > Roots > Nodule | place: USA... | reverse complement strand
GTTTTGGGTTGACTTAGAAATAGTTATGCGAGATTTTCATAAAATTTCACTAAGACCTCCTTGGAGTATTTTCATCATAACTCAAAAACCAAAACTCATTTTCACGTCAAACCAAAGCCATTGGAAAACTAACAAAATTATCTAAAACTTTCATGTTTACACCAAAGGCCAATTCAAAATAGAAACGTGTGAAAAAGACGCAAGAACATGAAAAAGGGTATGCTGCTACAAGGTTACTCGCCGTGGCGAGTTGGAGGCGAGCAAACACTGCTCTCTATCACGTATAGCTCGCCGTGGCGAGTTGGAGACAAACAAACACTTCTCTCTGTCGAGAAGTGCGATTTTTAACCCCAAAAACCCAATTTTCATCAACCTTAATCCCAAAATTGATAGGAAACTCAACCTATGATCATTCTACAACCTGAACATTAGTTATCTATGAATTCTACGGTCTTTTTACAACTCTTAACAACCAATTCTACGTGCTCTACCATCAATTATCCGATTCTTAACCCTAATTCTCAAATTCTCATGAACAACAACAAAACTACATGCTAAATTCAATTTCAGAATTATACCACTTAAGATTAGAGAATATTGTCCCACCCTTACCTTAGATTGGTGATTGTAAGACTCTACCGGTTCTTTCTTCTCTTGGCTATTCTCTTCTCTTGGTTCTCCTCTTTTCTTCCAAAAGCTTCTAAACCTAATTTGTGGTTGTCTCTTAGCTTTTATATCTCACACCCACAACATATTTTCCAACTAAATCCACGTATTTTCTAACTAAATTCAAACCAGCCTTCCAAATATATTTATTCTAATATTCCAACATATTATACTAAAAATATATAATATAAAGCCACTTAATAAAATATAATACACCACAACACGTCATAAATCAACGTAAATCACATAAGTCATATAAAAGACTCTAAACTCAACCAAAAATAATTAAATAATAAATAGGGCGTTACATTTCACCCACTTCAACATGGTAAATTTGGGAAAAGCTCATGGTTTTTGGGAGCATATAAGCTCCATCATCATCATCACATAAACATATATCAATTCCAGCATGATTCCAAATAGAGGAGAATGAAATGTCAATACTACACTTAACTCGACCGGATTGGGGATTTTGCCACCGATCTTACCTTGTTCTTCCTATTTGTGCTTGCTGATAGAATCAATCATCTTTATTGTAGGGGGACACGTCATTGTCTAGGAAGGTGTATGTATTAGGTTGGGGGATGTGCATCTTTGCATATGAAAATATATTTTCATCAAACAAGACATGACAACAAATAATAATTTTACTTGACGATAAATCTAAACATTTATAGCCACAATGGTTTCACGGATATCCAAGAAACACACATTTTGTGGAACGAGGTCGAAGTTTGTGTATTTTTTATGAAGGAAAGAGAGGAAAGCATAAACAACCAAACACTCGTAAGTGAGAGTGTCGCGGTGATTTTCGGAGATCAAGCTATTTGGTTAGCATAGACTCACTAATTTTTATTCACGACTTGAACTTTTAATTTTTTCAAAAGATTGGAAAAAAGTTCAAATACCATTTTTAAAAGATTAGGGTTCGGGGGTTAGTTACATAAAGGGAAGGTATTAGCACCCTTTATGTTCATAGTACTCTACGAGAACCTCTTATTTTATTCAACTTTTTGTGCTATAACTAAACTTGCTTAATGAAATTTAAACGGTGATGAAAAAAGAAAAAGAAACATTTTTTATTTACATTTTTTATGATTTGAAAAAACGAGTGTCCTTTGCCTATGTACTCGTGAGGGATCAAAACCTCGTAGTTCGGGGTAGAAATTAACGTTTGATTGGTTTTATGTTTTTTTATTAGTTTTGAAAAGGTTTTAAAATAAAAAGTCAAGTGGCAAATAAGAAATTGGTTTGTGTTTTTTAATATTAAAGAAAATTACTTAAAATAAAATAAAATTGATTAACATTTGATTAAGAAAATAAAATAAAAATGGGATCACTTGATTTTGAATCAAGGTTTACTGTGAAAAATATTTTTTGTGATTTTGGATTATTTGCAATGTTTATGTTGTTTTTAAATAATAATTGAACCAAAATTAAAACTAACGGAACAATAAAAATAAAACGTAGGAATTTTGTAGTGACGTTGGATCATCAGAAAAACCTTTAACCTAACCTATATATAAAGCATAAAAGAAGATAAAAGGACACACACACATTTTTCTCATTATATGGATTACATTGACCTAGGATACATTCTAATTAGGTTAAATTGCGAGACAAGTTAAGCTTCATGAGTAATAGATGAATTATTTCTTGTGAAAATGAACATTTCTAAAATTGTAAAAATATAGTGGACGACCATATGAGACTATTAGAGAATAACAAGGGATCTCACTTGGTATTTTTTGAGTTTTAGTGAGATTGATGACTTTAGTGTAATTTGATGAGAATGTTACATGAATGATTAAATTTTATTATTTTGATGAGAAAGAATGATTGATTATCAATTAAGTACACACTAAAGTTTTCAAATAACTAAAACTCAAAGTCACTCAAGTGAAACTCGAATAACAAGAGGGTTGTTTTCACCTTAAAGTTTAAAATGAGCAATTTTGACTCATCAACTTTACCTTCTTTTATATTTACCAATCCCATGCATATCTTGACCAAAAAATACTTAGGTGACTAATTTGAATGATGTAACATGTGTTTGCCGACATTAAAATTAATATCTTCAAAGAAGAAGAAGAAGAAAAAAAAGGAAATCACTTGACCACTCCACGCAATACTCCTTCTTTTTTCTCCTTCCACCTTCGCATCAAGCATGCATTCATTTTCACTCACACTCCACATCAAGGATGGAGCTAGAAGGGGATCAGCAGAGGCCACGTTCCTTCAAACATTTGAAAAAAAATTATAATTGTATACAAATATTTTTGGTCTATATATATTTTTTGGGAACTTTATATGATATATTGTTTAATGTTCTATTTTAACTCGATAGATTGAGTTTTTAACACCTACATTTATTACACTAATAACTAAAATCATTAACAACAAAGAAAAAGAAAGTGAGGTTTTGACCAAACTATACAGAAGAACCCTAATTAATGCTTTACTAGAATCTCAATATAAGATTCCTCATTGCAATTTCGTTTACAAAGATCGAATCACTGTCTACAATTTTGGTTGCGCACTACCAACGATTTATTGGTTGCGATTTCATCCTAAATTCATCCTCATACAATTGTATTTGTGTTGTTTCACATTTTCTTTCGCTGTTATATATTCAAAATTCGCTTTAGTCTCTTCTTTCTCAGACAAGCCTCAAGACACTCTCATCTTTCTTATATCCTTGAATTTTTTTTATAATTTTATCTTATAATTTCTTAAATATCTTGTAAATATTGTGCATATAAACATTCATTTTTTTTTTCACTAAATCATATTTTCTACTTGGTCCCCCCTAAGCTTAATTCTTGACTTCGTCTCTGATCCACATTGATATCTTCTTCCTCGATCCACTAGTTGATAACCAGTCATTCTTTCTCATCAAGTGAAATCCATTATTATTTTCTCACAGTCGTCCATTTGTTCTCTCTAGTCTCTACATTGTATGTCTATCTTAGAGTCACATAATTCGCTGGGTTGAGTGGCGAACCGCGAATTGGTTCGCACGAACCGATTCGCGGTTCTTTCGCGTATTGGTTCACTCAGATTCGTGAAGAAATTCGTCAAAACTCGCGAACCAAGAGTACCCATAGAAACCAGCGTCGTGAGAGTAACAGGGATAGCTGTGAGTTGAAGAACGATGTTGTAGCCTGAAAGTGAGAAGAACGCGAGCAAGAGCGAAGAAAGTCAGTTGAAGAAACTGGGACTCGTAGAGGTTGTTGTTAGAAGATAAAGAAATTAGGGTTAGTGTGTTGACTGGGCTCTTGCTGGACTGGAACTGGACATTGTTTATATTGGGCTTTTCTAAATTTGGCCAAATGAATTGAGAATTGCTACTCAGAAGTAAATAATATAATAAGTATGGCTTTGTGAAAAAAATTTAAACGTAAACTCAATTTTTTTAAGTAAAATATTTTATTTATTTTTTGTATAAAAATTCTAGTAAAAATAAATATTTATTGATGGCTTACTATATTTAATTAGGTAATATTAGTATTACAAACTGAAGCGTACCGAAGCTCTATACCTCTACACGTACGGAATTCTTCTAATGTCGCGTATCGCGAACCCGTACCCGTACTGCGTATCGACGCGAATTGCGAATTATGTGACTATGGTCTATCTCCCTTATGTTATACAACTTGAGCACATTTAAAAATACAAAAAATTAGTAAAACGGAAAAAAGCGATTGCGATTATTAGTAAGATGTTTTTGTGATTGCTATTAGGAAAAACAAAACGCGATTTCGATTAAAGATTCCTTCTACTGCGATTTACTTTTACCTCAAACAAAACGCGATTGCAATTAAAAAGTCCTCTTTTTGCAATTGCAATTAACAAAAACAAAAGGCTATATCGATTGATAAGTTCTTATTCTGCTATTGTTATATGGATTCTTTCTGCGATACCATGCGATACCAGTAGATACAAACACGATTGCAATACCTGTAAATTACAAACGCGATTGTCATACTTCATGCCAATCTCTAACTGTGATAGCAGCATAACAAGATTTTCTGGTTTCCACGATAGCTCTTTCATATGTTCTGCTGTGATAGCTTATGCCAAGTTTTCGAAATAGCTTGATTAGGGCTTCTGGTTGTTGAAGGTTTTCTCTCCGTTGTGAGAGCTTTGTGTTCCTCTTCCTGTAAGAGTTGGTGTTTTCTTTTTCAACTATGGGTACAATGACAGATACGATGATAGAGATGAATTTGGAAGACTTATCACTTAGTGATGATGAGGGACTGAGTTTTGACATTGAAGAGGAAGAGAGCCCTGAACATGATCCTCACCTATGTTTGGTCGGACGTTTTCTTGTCAACCGTCCTGTTCGGCTTAAGGAGATGAAGATACGGATGTCTGAGGTGTGGCGACCGGTGAAGGGGGTGGCGGTGAAGGAAGCCCAACCTGGGCTATTCTTGTTCCAATTCTTTCACAAACTGGATATGGATGAGGTAATGAATGGCAGTCCTTGGACATATGACAATCATTCTTTGGTTTTGGAAAATCTGCGAATAGGGGTGTCGTTGAATGATATACAGTTGAACTATATATGAATCTCTGGGTTACGATTTACAATTTGCCAACTAGTATGATGAAGGAGAAAGTCGGAATGGGGTTAGGGAACTATATTGGAGAATTTTTGGAGTATGATGGAAATAACAATTCTAGTTTCTGGCGTGAGTATATGAGGTTGAAGGTGAGGTTTGATATCAGACAACCATTGAAGATAGGCAAGAAGATCAAAGCGAATGGGGGAGAATGGTGTGTGGTGAATTTCAAGTATGAGAAATTAGGATCAGTCTGTTTTGTGTGTGGGGTGCTAGGACATAGTGAGAACAAGTGTGAGGTTAGGTTCTCTCAGCCAGATGTTACAATTTTAAAACGGTGGTCAAATGCTATTAGGGCAGATCCTTGGAAGACGGGGGAGAGAGCGTCATCATAGTGGTTGCAAGAATATGGGGGTTCTAAGGTTGATGTGAAGAAGGAAGGAGGGAGGAGAGCTGAAACAAATGGACAGTCTGAATCCAGTAGGCAGCAAGCAGCTCTGAATTCTGTGGAGAGGGAGACCACGTGTCAGACATTGGTGGGTAAGCAGACGGGTTCTACGCTTGTGTCAGGTGGGGCCAGCAATGGTGTGAAGGAGTTAAGGCATACAAATGCTCCTTTACTGACTTTTACTAAGGATATAAGGCCAGGTACATCAAGTTCAGTCATTTCCTCGATTGTTGATAACCAAAACCAAATGCACCGTACTAGTGAGAAGGAAAATAATGCAGACATGGAATATTAGTTTCAGAGAAAGCGTGCGAGAGGACAAACAACTTGTCGATGATTCCACAAATCAGACAAACCAACATTTTTTATCAGCACATCCTGGCAGCCAGGATTGCCGGGACCAATGATTATTTTGGGTTGGAACTGTTGGGGATTGGGTAGCCCGAGTGCAGTTCCAAATCCTTGAAACCTGGCTCGGAGACACAAACCAGTTTCATATCTGAAACGTTGGCTAATACACGAAGCATGGAAAATATCTGTGTCATGTTGGGATATGATTCATGCTTAGCAGTTGATGTGGAAGGGAGGAGCGGTGGGCTGGTAGTGTTTTGGAAAGATGTTTCTAATTGTCGTGTGTTAAATTACTCTCGAAATTTCATTAATATGGTTATGGAGGATAGAGAAGCTGATGATTGGAGATTAACTTGTTATTATGGCTTTTCTGAACGTGCTCGTCGTCGTGATGCTTGGGATTTACTTCGAGAGTTTCGGGAGATGTCATCTCTTCCGTGGTGTATCATTGGGGACTTTAATGACTTGTTGTCTCAACATGACAAAGCTGGTATTCATCCTCATCTTAATTGGTTGTGTATGGGTTTTCCTAAAGCGGTTGATGATTGTGCCTTATCTGATATTAAATTGCATGGTCACCCATTTACGTGGATCAAAAGTCCGGGTACCAATCGAGTGCTGGAAGAAAGATTGGATATGGCTATGGGAAACTCTGAATGGCTGCAACGTTTTCCAGAAGTCAAACTTACAAACCTGCTTACTTCTCACTCAGATCACACTCCAATACTGCTTGATACTATCCCTACGGCTCGTCAGAGGTATACTTATTCTTTTAAATTTGAAAATTGTTGGCTCTTAGAGGACGATATTGAGGAGGTGGTGGTGGATGCCTGGGGTTGTACTAGGGGGTTGGAGCTTGGTGATAGAGTTGTGAATTGTTCTACGAAGTTGCAAAGTTAGGGTAGGAGGAAGAGAGTTCGATTTAAGGAAGAAATTGACCAATGTGTTCGTATTTTAGAGGATCTCCGTGCCCAGCCGAATGGTATGATGCGTACACAATATGTCGCAACCCGTGAGAAGCATGATCGACTACTTGTACAGGAGGAGGCATTTTGGAAGCAAAGAGCGAAAATGCACTGGTTGAAGGAAGGAGACATGAATACTAAGTTCTTTCATACATCAACGATAACCTGTGGCAAAGTGAAGAAGGTTAGTAAGCGTCGCACGGGTCATGGGAAGACGGCTACGTCACAAAAGGATATGTGTAACTTGGCCCAAAGTTATTTTGAGCAATTATTTTCTGCGAATGCGAGAGTCCACGAACCGGTGCTGGATTTGATGAGTCAGTGTGTTTCGATGGATGATAATACAATGCTTACATCAGCGATTACGAAGGAAGAATTTTGTCAAGCCCTTTTTTAGATGCAACCAGACAAGTCCCCAGGTCTAGATGGTTTTAACCCGACATTCTATCAGAGATTCTGACATGTGTGTGGTGATGATATTTTTTCAGGCAGTGGTTTCTTGGTTGGATCACGGTTACTTTCCTACAAACCTTACATAAACAAATATTTGTTTGATCCCGAAGTGCGAAGACCCGGATAATATGAAGGATCTTAGGCTTATATCTCTTTGCAATGTTTTGTATAAGATGGTGTCGAAGTTGCTCGCTAATCGACTGAAACGATGTTTGGATAAATGTGTGTCAGAGGAGCAGTCAGCATTTGTCGAGGCTCGTTCCATACTGGACAACGCATTAATAGCTACCGAGATAATCCACTCAATGAAGAGGAAGATGAAAGGATGGCAAGGGGAATTGGCTCTCAAGATTGATATTAGCAAGGCTTATGATATAGTGGATTGGGGGTTAATTCGTGGCATGCTTATTCGAATGGGGTTCAGTGAGAAATGGATCCAGTGGATGATGATGTGTGTTAGTTTTGTTACGTATTCGGTGCTTATGAACTTTGACAGAGTGAGGCCTATTGTACCCGGCTGAGGGTTGCGCCAGGGTGACCCATTATCACCATATTTATTCATATTGGTGGCTGAGGGTCTCTCAACTTTAATACATAAGGCAGTTAATAGAGGTGATATTCATGGGGTACAAGTATGTCGTGGCGCACCAGTGGTGTTCCATCTGTTGTTTGCAGATGATTGTTTCATGTTTTGCAGGGCCAATGTGGTGGAAGCACAATGTTTACTCATTATTCTTAAAACTTATGAGGCAACATCTGGACAAGAAATTAACTTATCAAAATATGAGGTGTTCTTCAGTCGCAATATGAGTGGGGCGGCACAAGAGGATTTGTCACACATTATTGGTGTCCGGCATGTAATGGGTACTGGAAAGTATTTGGGATTACCTTCGATGATTGGTAGAGATAAGCGGTTCGTTTTTTCTTTTATCAAGGATCGTATCTGGAAATAAATAAATGCGTGGAGGGGACGAGCATTATCAAAGGCGGGTAAGGAGGTTATGATCAAGTCTGTGTTACAATCTATTCCTTCATGCATAATGAGTATTTATCTTCTGCTGAGTTCAGTTATAGATGATATTGAGAAGACGATCAATGCGTTTTGGTGGGGAGGAAGGAGTAACAACCGAGGGGTTAAATGGATGGCGTGGGAACATATGGCATGCCCCAAAGAGTTTGGTGGAATGGGGTTTAGGAATTTCAAAGCTTTTAATACCTCTATGGTAGCTAAGCAAAGATGTAGCTTTCTGTCTAAACCTGAATCTTTGGTTGCTAGAGTTTTTAAATCGAGGTATTTTCCCCGTTCTTCATTTTTGGGTGATAAACTCGGCAATATCCCGAGCTTTGCTTGGCGTAGTATATGGAATTCGCGTCAAATACTTTTACATGGATGTAGGTGGACAGTTGGAAATGGGCAGCAGGTCAGCGTGATGAATGATCCATGGGTTCAAGGTGTTCAAGGTAGCTGGATCCAATCCCCACATAGCCAAGGTGTGCATAGCTTGAGTGTGTCTGATTTGATAGCTGACGAGGATCGAGTTTGGGATGTCGATAAGATTGAATCTTAGTTCCCAGATGATATGGTGCAAGCTATTCTCGATACACCACTGTTTGCGGAAGTTCAGAATGATAAAATAACGTGGATGATGGAACGTAATGGGAGGTATACTGTCAAGACTGGTTATAAACTAGCTATGATGGAGTTGCTACATACTGATCGATTCCATGTTGAAGGAGAGTGGCAAAGAATCTGGAAGGTGAATTCCCATCATAAAGCTCGTATTTTGTTATGGACGATTTGGAGGGGATGTGTTCCGACGCGTCTCCAATTACAATCACGACATTTACAATGTGAGGTGATTTGTCCCTGGTGTGATACGGCTGTTGAGGATGATTGGCATGCTTTTGTGGGTTGTATGGTGGCACATGAGAGTTGGTATTGGGTAGGACTTTCGACTGTGCGACAATCGCGAGACATGGTTGAAGTGCAATGGGCAGGAACTGTGAACCAATTGTACAACACGAGCATAATAGAGTGTAAGGCAACAACACAGTTTGAGAGAAACCGAGAGAGATGTGGTTGAAGTGCAATGTGGATGCCGCGTTCTATGACCGTAACCATATTACAACTTTTGCATGTTGTGTTAGAGACTCTCGCAAACAATTTATTCGGGCTCAAACGAAATGGCAGCGGGCAAATATGACAGTTTTAGAGGGGGAGGCAGTAGCCTTACTCGAGGCCCTTCACTTTGCTGATGCTAACAGATGGGACCGGGTTGACTTCGAGTCTGACTCATCTACTCTAGTGCAAGCTCTATCGTCTTAGGGTCATGGTGATTCAGAATTCTATGCTATTGTTTCCAGTATTATTTATCAGTTAGCTTTACATTCCAACTTCGAGGTGAAGTTTATTAGGAGACAAGCGAACATGGTTGCTCATACTTTAGCTAGGGCGGTCTGTTCTTGGGTTAGTCACCATATTTTTGATTCTTATCCTTCTTGTATTGAACATTGGTTGATTAATAATAATAGTTAACTTTGCTTCGATAAAAAAAAAATACAAAAAATCTAAAAGGATTTAACATCAAAATTTTGATTTAGAAAAACGAGTTATCTTATTAATACATCAAACAAACATTGATGAGAACTGAAAACAGTATATGCCGAAAGAATAAGCAAAAGGAATTGTGGAAGAAAGTGAGAGAAGAACGTGAGAAGCAATAGTAATTGAAGTTGACCTGAAGTTAGGGGAAAGTATAAAAAGAAGAACGTGGTTGATTGAATCTGAACAGCGAAGCAAAGGCAAATGGAATGAGAGACATGCAGATCAGGAAAAGACAAAACAAATTCACCACTATTGTGGGAGCGACCACATGATCCGCAGCTAAACCTACCCATCATGTGCCTTGTGTCAGATTTAATGTTGTGCTTTTTCTGCTTCCTGCATGACTCTTTTACAATCTATTTTATAAGAAAAGTAAAAATATTAACAACAATAATAAGAGATGTAAGATATTAAATTTAAAATATGAAAGAACTTGGTGATTAAGGAGGACTCCAATAATGAAAGACAAAAGCATATTAAAAAGTTTGGTCGATTTCATTTTTGATAGGATCAATATTTGGCGAATCCACCAAATTCCTTAATGTGTGTTTCTCTTCCATATATGAAATGCTCCATCTATTCGAGTACATAAAATTACATGGTCACAACTACAAATTCAATTCATTTGAGCACATAAAATTACACATTTTCAATGTGTTCAATAACTCAACTTGCAAAAAATGTCGAAATTATCATGCATGTTGTGGCGGGGTTTGAACTCTACTCCTCTACTTATATAAAAGTTTCTGATGATTATTGTCATTTTATTTATTTAAAATATTGTTTTTTTTTTCTATTTCAATCATTTCTCATTTTCGAGTGTGCCTAAAACATTTAAATTTATGGTTCTAACCACGAAAACATTGATCCATTCTTGTAGTGGCATGATATAATAATTTACCAAAGAAAAAAAAAGTTAAAATACCACTTATTATAGTAAAGCACTTTTTTGCTGAATTTTTTGTTGATGCTTACTACAATGAGTACAATCTCCTATTTTGCTTTCCCTCGCTTTTCCCTTTTTTCTCTTGCAATTTTCATTTTCTCTTACCTTTGTTATCATTAATTTTTGTTATTATTACCCTTTTTCATCTTTATATCATTCCCTTCATCCCATGTGTACCCCATAAAGCAACATCCCCACCAATTCATCCACACCCTGTCTCTCTCATATATCTGTCTCTCTTTCAGCACCCCTAATCATCATCACCTTCTCAATTTCACTTTGCACGCCTTCTCTCTCTCTCTCTCTCTCTCTCTCTCTCTCTCTCTCTCTCTCTCTCTCTCTCACTCTCTCACACTCTCTCTCTCTCACACCACACACTTTCAAGCAAAAAAAATATTGGTTCTATTTTAAGGGAATTTCCTATATTGTAATAGAAGCCATATAGCTAACTAGGAAAATGGTTCTTGAAATGTTAGAAGAGTTTCGACCAATTACTCCCATAAGAACCATAGCTACTAAAACATTGAAACATGTATCCGAGGTAGACACAACAAAGAAGGTTCTAAAAGAGGTAGAGACAACAAAGAAGGTTCTAAAAATGGATGAACAAGAGTGTCACACACCAACTTCATCACGAGGTCAAAGTAGCCATTTTTTGGTTTGTCCACCAGCTCCAAAGAAAGCAAGAGTAACACTAAGCAACAAGAATTTAGCTTCACCGTCTCAAGTGTTCTTTCAAGTTCCTCACGATCTGGCTTCAATATTTGTGTTTCGCAAACCAAACATTGCAAGAAGATCAGAAATATATAGCTCTTAGCTAGCTAGGCAATTTAATCCCCCTTCTTGAGATATATGGCCATGGGATATATATTTGCATATTATTGTTTCTTATTCTTATTGTTAATTCTTGTCCTTCCTTGAATATCTAAGTGTTGGAAGATACATAGTTGTAAATTATGATGTTCGCCTTTATTAGTTTTTTTTTTAATAAAATTGGAACTCCATATTAATTTTGTTTTACTAGTGTGTTTTTTTATTAATTTAATTGTTATTTATAATTAAACTAATATTAAATATTCAAATTTCGGATTTTTAGGAAAAAAATTCTCAAGTTCCCCAAATTAATTGTGTGAAAATCAGACAAACTTATTGTTCTTGTAACACTCTTTCTAGTGTTCTCTAACTTTATTTTTTTATTGAATGAAACTTAGACAGATCTCACCACTTTAATGATACTCATTTTTAAAATCACTACTAAAAAAACAAAAATTAGTGAGGGATATTTAGTGAGAGAAAACGTGAAATTCCTCTCTAATTCTGTCACTAAATTTTGCGACCAAGGAATTTGTGAGGAATTTTATTTTTTCCGTCACTAATTTCCCTCGCTAATTTTGCTTTTTCTAGTAGTGAATGTAAGACTAACATTGATTTCACATAATAAAAGAGTTAATGTTAAAGAAACGGTTAAAAAAAAATAGTCGTAATATTTCTATGGTGGTCTAGAAGTTATGCAATAACTATGTTGCGATGGAATTTAAGAAATGTAGAAATTATTTAGACAAAAAGAGACAAGTTTTTACAAGAACTAAAACATTTAATTTCTTTTACGAACTAAAATTATTTAAAATGTACAATATATCTCGATGTAAACCCATTTTCCAACCATATTTCATCCATATGTAACTCCCAACAATATGCTACTCCCTCCGTTCCTTTTTAATTGTCGCTTTTAGAGAAAAAATTTGTTCCTATTTAATTGTCACTTTCAAAGTTCAATGCAACATTAAATGTTGTTTTATCAATGTTACCCTTAGATATTTATTGTGGAGAGAGAAACATATAAAATGAAATATTAAATTAATAAGATCATTATAGTAAAGTAAAAAAATAATATCAAAAGTAGTAACATTTATTGAATGTTTTAGTTTGTGTAAAATATCAAAAAATGACGATTAAAAAGGAACGCAGCTAGTATAAGCCATGCAGCTGCGAGTGACTAAAGTTGTTTGAATGAGCAACTGGAACGAACGATTTGTTACTTTTGAAGTAGTTGTACTGCATTCAGCAAATGGTGCCGTGGTCTACTTTTGTGCATTTAAGACAGTGATTAAAATGCCCCCACCACAGTAACACCAAAGATGGTAGGTGCTTTGGCTGTATGCTTTGTAGTTTGTACTTTATCCCTTACGACGCCAGTTACCGGCCTATAACTTTTCGTTTTTAATCTAAAGTATTGCCTTTCAATTGTACAGTACATTAGGATAAAAGGATGTCACTGTGTTAATTTGTTGGCTGGTTGAGAGTTACCAAAATGGTCTATCTCAACATAGTGGTTGCATCACTTTTAGACCACTATGGGAAATTTTATCGTCATTTTGGGTAATATGTCATTACCCCTATAATTTAAGCGAGTTCCAATTTCTCCCCGGTTAAAAAAAAGTTTAGATTCCAACCCTGTAAAATAAGATTCTTTGATTTTAGCCTGTGACTCATGTGATTGTGCAGAATTGTTGACGTGACGAACTGACTGTATAATTAATTTTGTTTTTCATTTCTTTTAAACGTACACATGGTATTTGTGCCTATTTTTCTTAGAAAAAAAAATTTAGGATTTTTTTTATTTCGAAAAATATTTTCCAAAATTATTTTCGAAAAAAATAATTTCAAATTATTTTTGAAAATTTGGAAATATATATTTTTCGAAATTTAAAATAGATTTTTTTTTTCAAAAAAGAAGTTTTTTAAATTTTCTCAACAAAAAAAAATCTGGAAAATATTTTTATTTTAAAAAATCTGGATACAAATTTATTTAAAAATTTAGAAAAATTCAGATTTTTTTTCGAAAATTTTATTCCATAATTTTTTTACGATGTGTTACAGATTTGAGAATATTTTTTAATATTTAAAAATTGAGGATAAAAAAAATCTGGAAATTTTTTTAATATTTAAATTTATTCTTATCTATTTGTTACATGTGTTATTTGTATTGAAAATTGAGGGTATTTTTGAAAAGAAACAGTCACTCCAAAAGAGCTGAAAGAGGTTGTTTTCTTTATATATATAATTATATATTTCCCAAAAAATTATATAAAAAAATTGCCAAACTTACTATATTTTGAAAATTTTGAATTTTTTTTAAAAAATCCAAATTAAATTAAAATTTTAAAAATATTCGAAAAAAATAATATAAGCTAATTTTTGAATGTTTTGGAAAAAAATATTAATTTTTTTTCTGAATTTTTTTTATTTATTTGAAAAAAAAATCCTTTTTTTTTTAAAAAATTGATTTTTTTTCTCATTTTAAAATTTTTGAAAATTAATTTTCAGTTTTTTTTTATCTTTTTAAAAATAATTTTTTAAACCATTACACACATGTCAGGTTTTAAGAAAATAAAAATTAAAATAATTACACAGTGGTATGCCACGTCAGTGTCCATTACACACGTGTCAAGTTTTCAAAAAAAATAAAAATAAAAATAATTACACAGTGATGTGCCACGTCAGCGTCTGGATGGGGTCATGGGTGTTTTGTGGAGAATCTTCATTTTACAGGGGTGTTTTGTGGAGAATCTTTATATTATAGGGTTGGAATTTAAACCTTTTCTTTACAGGGGGTAAACCGGAACTCGCCCAAATTACAGGGGGTAAAGACATATTAACCCTTCTTTTTTTAACTCTTTTTCAACATTCATTCTCTTATAAGGTCAAATCAATGTGAGTCTCGCACTTTAAAAATAAGTTTCATGTGGTTAATGAACTAATCTCCGGAAACAAGTGGGCCGGTCTCTTCTCCCAACTAAATTTTCTCCATCCATCGAACCGAGAGTTTGCTTAAGGAGTCTAAGTTCCTTGCACGAATTCATTTTTGGTACAGTCAAATTTTGACTGCGTACATGTGTTATTTGATTATGTATGCAACTCTGTTGGCACGGTTGAAAGAGAAATCTTGATTTTTAAAATAATCATACCTTCAAATCTTTATAATAACCAAGAGTGAAAATATGCATATGTACAAAGTGATACATAGTTTTGGAATGAGTTTGATAAAATTATGCATAACAATGTTGTCATGCTTATAATTCAGTCATGTTTTCAGCATGCTTGATATAATATAATTCAGTAAATCACCTATTGTAACATCATATATTGGTGTGAAGTCTATGAATTCAGGGGTTATTGAATTCCTCAAAATAATGTAACAAAAAATTATAAGACTGAAAGGAAAAAAAAATGAAATCATTTAGAATGAATTTCAGATACAAAGCATCCTAACTCTAATAGTCACAGTAACGAAATACCAAAGATGGAACATGTTGAACTTTGTAATGTTCATCACCACCTTTCTCAAGCTTAATTCTAAATGCAGCAAACATTGATCTAATCTCCAAATCCTTAAGACTCCTTACAAACCTAATCTCTTCTGGAACAACCTCAAGCTTAGTACAATTAGAAATCTCAAGCTTCCCAAGACAACACATAGCCCCTTTCTCAACCTTCCACTGTTCAAGATTAGACAAATCACTCAAAACAAGTGACCTTAACTGAGGAAAACCTTTGCTTGAACAAACCATTTGCTTTCCTAAAAATGAATCAAGCTGTAACTCAAGCAACCTTAAATTTGGTAGCTTCTCCAATGTCGTCATTGGATCGGCAACAAGTCCAGAACCTTGTAATTTGAGCTTAGCAAGTTTTGGTGAAATTTGGTTTGGTTGTGGAAGATTACTTATTGGCCCTTCTATGTGTAGCTTGTAAAGATTAGGACACCCTGCAGAAACATCAAGAACTGATATTTCCTCAGAACTAACGTAAAACAATGACTCGAGGTGGTTGAAGGTTACATTAGTACTTTTGAAGATATCGCCATAATTAGGATCATCTATTACCAATTTTCTTAAATTGGTTAGTTTCATGAGATCTTTTACATCACATTTCTCAGCAGGGAAGTTAACCAAAGTTTGCAAGTTTTTCAGATTGGATAGTTGCCATTTTTCAATGTCATTGCCACATGATTCAGGTAGATATAAATGTCTTAATTTTTCCATGTTTCCTATGACATTTGGTATTTGAACTGTTGAATTTCCTGTGAGAAGGTCTAGGGTTTGCAAGCACTTTAAATTTCCTATTGAATCTGGCAATTCATCAATTTTGGTGTTTCTTAGACTTAGAAACCTTAAATGGATCAAAAATCCAATTTCTTTAGGTAATTTCCCCATTTGACATTGAATTCCTTCCAAATTCAAAACTCTAAGTAACTTGCACTTTTTGAAAACCGATTTCATCAAACTCCATCCAGTTAACCTAGCTGTTTTTTCATGGTAGCAAAGTATAGACCTAAGATGGTGATGGCTTTTTAAATGTCTAGGGAAGAATCTATCAACATCTTGATCAAGATATAACGCGATCCGTCGAACTTTACCAGTAGGTCTCGCTTTCGAGGTACTAGTTTGATCTGCATTCCTCGAATCAATAATATCAAGAAAGTTTTCTTCATATGCCTTAGACACACAGAGGTCCCTCATGAGATTATGCATTTGAACCGTTCTAATCCTTCCTGTTGTACTCTTTTCAACGACCTGAATCATACACCTTTCAACAAGTTCGGTCAAGTAACGTTGTGCCACGTCCTCGAGAGCTTCCTCGCCGTCTCCGGCATTTTGAACCGATGATATGATACCTTCTGCCACCCATGTTCTTATAAGTTTCTTGGTTTGTATCTCTAAGTTTTCAGGAAAATGTGCCAAGTGTAGGAAACATGGTTTTAATTGGTAAGGCAATTCGTAATAGCTCAAAGCTAGTACTTCAGATACTCCTAGAAGTTGTTCTTTGCCTTTTGCTTTTCTTAGGTATGAATTGATGTTCTGTCTCACTGTGTCCCATTCATAAAATGTTGGCTTTGATGCTAGTAGTCCTCCAAGGACAATTATGGCTAGAGGTAAACCTCCACATCTTCCGACCATTTCTCTTCCCAATTTCTCCATCTCTGTGCTGATTCTAGAGTCTGTATGCAAAGCAAAAAAGAAAGCATTACGGTAAATTCAAATTTCAATAATTCAACTTGGAAGAACTGTAAAACCTATTCCATAATTGGTAAAAGGGTGTGGTTTCAGTTCCATGCACAAATCATATATTTTATTCCTTGGTGCAAAACCATTCAAATGAAACAAAAATAACTTTCTTAGGTCATTTGATAGGTTGTCTGCATTGTCCACAATCTAGGCCCATTTAACTGGGCGCAATTGCGTTCGTTAAAAATTCTATCTTAATTGCACAGTCCACCCAAGCTGCTGTTAATGCAGCCTCGAACACCTTCATTGTGTTGGGTGTAAGGTCTGGGTTTAGTCTCGTATGTCCTAATGGTATGACTTGAATAGTGGTTATAAGTTGTGGACATCTATAGTATTATAATCCGGTTTGGTTTCATAATGATGAGTTAGACACAATGCTTTTTTAAGAGAAAATAAAGTACACAAAGTGTAGGTAAAACTAGAAAAATAACTGAAAAACTGGAATTTATGATTTTCCACTTTTAGGCAACATGCAGAGAAAATTTCTACAGGTCACAAACATGGTTTTCACAACAAATCCTTTGAAAAATAAGAGCAGGAATAAGATTCTCCAACTCATTTCTTCTATATGAATGAACTAATGATGCTGAAAGAAGATTGAAACTAGCAGGTTCGTTAACAAGGTAAGCAAATGCGTTATAAATGATACTGACAGTACATTATTGAAAGAGGATAATTGCTAGTTTGGATTGACTTAGTTGAGCTTATTTACTGTCATAAGCATTTGTGAGATCTTATGGAAACAGCTTGTTTACTGTTAAGCTGTTTTCAGATTATCTCCATAAACTCTTTAGGATATCTTATGAAAACAATTTCTAGCTTATATGATAAGCGCTTAACTAAGTTGTTTATCCAAACAATGTCTAAATCAACATACATGGATCTGGATCAGGATATCTTATGAAAACATCGCATAACTTATATGAAATAATTTAAACACAAGCACTAACATTATAAGCACTTAACTAAGCTGTTTATCGAATCAAACATAGTCTAAATCTTCATACCTGGATCTGGATCATCATGTTTTGGGCATGCCTTTTTCTGGAACAACTCCCAGCTATCATCTTCATTCAAGCAACTCAGTTCATGACGATAACAAGTAGAATCCATATGCATTGCAACCTCGGTATTCCTCGTAGTAAGCAATATTTTACTACCAACAACAGACAATGATCTCTCATTTGGAAAACCAGGACTCAGATTATTCCAAGTACCTACACTCCAAATATCATCAAGAACTACCAAACACTTTTTCTCCACTTGAACTTGATAAAGCTTTTTTGCAACTTCCTCGTCTTTCATACTCACGAGTTCTTCTCTTAACTCTTTAGAAGGAGATAAAAGCTTCAACAAAATCCCTTCCCAAACATCCCTTGCTTGACAATGTTGTGATATATAAGCCCAAGCTAAGCTCTCAAAATTTTGCCTAACTTTAGTACTATGATATACTTTCTTAGCCAATGTTGTTTTTCCTAAACCTCCCATACCCCAAATAGCAACAATTTTGCGCCCCTTATTGTTGTTATTAACCAAACATGACTCTAAAATATCAACATCATTTTCAACACCAATTATATCCTCTTCAATAACATGAGAGTAAGATCTTCTCAAAGCTTTGTTTCTCCCATGTATTGAACTTGATGCTTCTCCTATTTCACTTTTTATACCAAAAGTTTTTAAACTTTTTGTAAGACTAGTTATCCTAGAAATGATACCATCAACTTGTGAACCTACTTGATGAATTTCTATTGACCTGTTGATAATTGAAACAAACCTTTTGATTCTGTTTAAGGTACCTGTCATGTTTCTTCTTGAGGCTTCTTTGAGTGCATATGCTTCAATGACATCATCTGAATCATAAGAAGCTTCTCTGATTTCTGAAATCCAATTCTTAAGAGTTTCATCTTCATCTTGCTTTCTATCTGCATCTTGTAAGTAAGATTCCATCCTCCTTAATTCAGTTCTAAGACTTTGCACTTTGTCTTTCACTCCATATAAGAACACAGCTTCATCAATGAGTAAATCACTGATTTTTTGTACTGTGAAGTCTACTATTGGTTTGGCCATCTTGCAAAATTGTTGATATTTTTTACCAAACAAAAGCTTTTTTTTTTTGCTGATTATTTACAATCATTTGCTTCAACAATAGAGATCTAGTCTCAAACTTAAATACTGCTAGTATCAATTTAAGAAAGAGAATGAGGAAAATAAAAGAAGTTGGGGTTGACTTTGAAGTTAGTAGCAGCATTACATTCTAGAATTTTGAGTAAAAAGATAGGTAGTTAGAAAGACAAGTTCCTAGCATCTTCCAAGAAATTAGAAGGCAGTGAAGTCAATGTGACAAGCCTCAAAATTGTATGTCGACTGGGTATAGTGGAGTACATAAATCAGAAAACAAAATAATCCAATATTTTAAATATAAGAAAAGTAGATTGAAGAAAAGTCCAAGATATGATTTAAATAGAGCTTACAAAATTTGGACAATCACCATCTTACAAGTGTGATGGAGGCATGATGCCGTTTGAATATCACGTTTCGATGCACTTTAAACGTGAAAATGTAGAAGCCACATTTTGTAGCTTCTTGGTAGACGCGAGTTTGGAGCAATATGTCACTAGGGTAAAATTGACATAAGAATTATGTGTATTATACCTATTTTATTAAAAAAAAGGTGTGAAATATAAATAAGGTGGCAGTTTTGTAAATATATTGTAAATTTTGTTTTTGTGAGTAAATTTCAAAACCTGA
>Ga0315914_1004888_pt1 | contig 19819 bp, 19 predicted proteins | sample MpolenodulesMG_FD_203920 | JGI IMG/M metagenome (GOLD analysis project Ga0315914, IMG submission 203920) | Medicago polymorpha root nodule microbial communities from Los Angeles, California, United States - elongated nodules | ecosystem: Host-associated > Plants > Roots > Nodule | place: USA... | reverse complement strand
AATTTTGGAGATGCTGTAATTTCTGGGAGGTAAGATTTTTTTGATGTTTTTTGATTCTGTTTTCCTCATCTCGTCTTCTAATTCTGTTGTATTTCTTTGGTGTAGAATGAAGATCATTGTAAGTTGTTCGTGTGGGATGATGAGTTAGAAACACCAAAAGTGAAAGCCCTGCTGGAAAGATTGGCTGCAAAGAACAACAGTGTCACTGAACTTGGTAGCACATCGCAAAATATGGTTTCAAAATGGTCAGATGGCTGCAATGTTGAAAGCAGAAACATTGCAAATCTTCCTTTTAAGAATGTTGAAGATGGTTGTAAGAATTGTGAAATGATGTCTGAATATCTAAGGGTGTTTGGCAAGGAAATTGGAGAGGAAGTTGGCAAAGAATTTGCAAAGGAATTAGGCAAGGTATATGGGACTGAGAGGGCCTCAACAAAGCACCTAAAAACAAAGAAAAAGCTGCAATATGAAAGAAACAAAAGCTTTGGCCTAATTGTGTTACTAGTGTTGTCTTCTTGGTTGTTTTGAAGTTTATGTAATATGTTGAAATGTAATGTGTTGAAATATGATCTTTTGTAACATCTATAACTAGTATGATGTAATACTTGGTATTAATGAATGAAATTTTCTTGTTTTGTTACCTTGTGATTTAAATTTGGCAGTAGTAATATTGCATAAAAGACTTAAGCAAATAGCACATAAAGTGCATTAGTCATAACATAATACTGAATAAGTCATTACATAGAAGTGCATAAAAGACACACATTGTGCTTAAAGACATTACAAAGTATTCAAAAGATAGAACACATTGTGCTTAAAGTCATAACAAAAAACAAAGTTTCAAAAGATTCCACACAGTGCTTAAGTCATTACAAAACACTAACAACATTACTTCAAACAAAGCTATTACTCTGCAACTAAAGTTGGCATTGTTCTCATATATGGTAGAACTACTCCTTCCTTTGTGCCAAGTGCAGTACTTTCTTGTGTTAACACCCCTTCTTCAGACTCATCTAACACCATTGGTGCATCTGCAGTAGCCCCTGGACCTGTTATAGCCTTTGTCTTTAGCTTCCTTAGCCTATCACTAGTTCTCTTCTTAAGTTTTTGGATTGTATTCTTCAACTTAACAACATTTGTCACAGTTGGGCCATTGAGCATTCTTGGACCATTGTGCATCCTTGGGCCATTGAGCATTCTTGGTCCATTAGACATTCTTGGGCCATTTCTCATCTTTGGTCCAGGTGCAGCAACAGGCATATTAGTTTGAGTAGTTTCAGTAGCAACAATAGGAGTTTTAGTAGCAGACACATGAGTTTCAGTAACAGGTACAAGAGTTTCAGTAGCAGACACATGAGTTGTATTAACAGACACAAGAACTTCAGTTGCAGCAGCAGACATAGTGACTTCAGGAATGGAAGCAATCAGTTCATCAGGAATGTCATCAAACACATTTTCAACTGATTCCACATCATTTTGAGAACTCACTTGCTTCTACAAAACAGTCAGAAAACAAGTAACCTTAAATTTTTGTAAACATTAACATGGTTAAACCTAATGGATATACAGTGCTTAGAAATTACCTGTCTTTTAGCAGTGTTATCAGAGTTTTCCATTGCAGTAGTATTTGTTGCAGTATGAGCATTAGATGTCTCACCATTTTCATTTTCAGTATGGTTCTTTGGCTTTCTCTATAACATTTTTATACTTAATCAGATATGTAAAGTTAAACGAAGTTTGCTTTTAAAAAAGTTAAAAAAACATACATTTCTCTTAGCAGCATTTGGATCCTTAACAATACTTTTACACTCTTGTTGTGTCCAAACTTGTCACACTTGGTACACCTATAACTCACTCCAGGTCTTCTCATTCTAGTGCCAAAATCATCAACTTCCCTGATCCTAAGTTTTTCTGGCCTTCCAGATCCTCTTTTGTAGTGTGGTGGCAAAGGTTCTTCTATGTCTACTTCAGGCCACATTTCCATGCCATTGATGGGGCTGACTCCAAAACCATAACACTCTAGATACTTAGCCCTCGAATAATACTGGTCAACAAAATCTGAGGGGTTTTGTTTCCTATAAATAATGCAGCAACTACATGTCTACAAGGAATTCCTACCAATTCCCAAAACCCACATGAACAAGTTCTCTTACCAGTATCAACAATAAATTGTTTCTCACCATAATGATGTGTCACTTGTCATTCATCACCCATGGAATAACTTGGTGTCCATTGTTCAGACATAAAAACTTCTTTATCTAACCTCTTCCTAGGCATAGGCATGATGTTGTGTTGCCACCTATCTAATTTAGATTTAGCAGTGCCAATCCTTTCCATTAGGTAAGTTATAATCCATTCACACATAGACAAAAATGGTTTATCCCTAGCCATTAATATTGTAGCATTAAATGACTCAGTTAGGTTGTTCATGAGTACATCACACTTAGGATAGTAAGAAAAAGCATGCTTACACCAACTTTTAGTAGGGTGCCCCATCAACCATTCCCAAGCACCAACTTTTATTCAATTCATCCATTTTTCCTTCCAAGCTTGATAGTAGGTTGCTTTAGCAGCACCCATCACCAGGTCCCTTATCAAGGTTCCACCACCAAACCTCTTCTTGAAGTTTGCATATAGATGTCTTAAACAAAGTCTGTGCTCAATTGATTCAAACATCTCTTCAAATACTGACATTAAACCCTACAACAATTATAAAAGTTAAAAGTACATTCACTTAAGATAGTAATACTCATAAAATTATTAACAGTTAAAAATCACAATAAATTATTGGTTTACCTTCTGCTGATCTGATATGAAGACATATCTTTTATCCTTTCCTATGTCATCCATCAACAACTCCATAAACCACTTCCAGCTTGCTTTGCGTTCTACTTCAACAACACCAAAGGCCAGGGGAAATATTGGTCATTGGGGTCCCTTCCAACAACTAGTAAAAGTTGTCCACCATATTTGGTCTTCAAGTGGCACCCATCTACCCCAACAAAAGGTCTACAAGTAGCTTTGAACCCTCTCTTGCAACCATCAAAGGAAAAGTAGAAAGACCCAAATCTGGGTTGAAATGTAGGATTAGGTCTTTCCACATTTACCATAGCAGTGTTACCAGGACAAACCCTTGTTAGCTCAGCAGCATACCTCCATACCATGCTATACTGCCTATCAGCATCTCCATCAACAATCCTCTGTGCTATCTGCTTTGCTTTCCATGCCCTTCCTTTTGTAATATCTACTGAGTAGTTCTTCCTCATGTCTTTCATGATATCTTTGATTGTGACTTTCTCAGTGGTTTGCAGTTTGTTAACAACAGCAAAGTTTGCAACCCACTTAGACTTAGCAGATCTGTTTTTTGTAACCCTTCCACATGTGTGATCCTTTACCAAACTTTTTATTTGGTAAGTGTGCCTGCCCCCCACTTTAAAACAAAGACATAAATACCCACATTTGTTTTTTTCCTCTTCTTGTGTTTTTTTCCCCTTGTTGTCCTTTTTCTCCCTTTTTCACCTTCTTGGTAAGTGGCACATCTGTCTTACATACAACCCTTGCCCTATAACTCTCATTTTTTATAAAGGTAATTTCATACCCATTAAGTACATTCCACTCTATTATTGCATCCTCGAACTCTTTTAAGGAATTAAATTCCATACCTAACCTAAATTCAAAGTCCTTATTTAATTGCCCCCTTCTAAACTTTTCATACCTTGGTCCTCTCTCATGGTCAGATTCATCTGGGTCTGAGCTATCTAACTCCTCACTAAAGTATTCCTCAACTGGTTCCACCATATGACCCTTACCCTTTCCCTTATAGAGGTTTTTCTTCTCAGCAGGTTCCACCATAAGACCCTTACCCTTTCCTTTACATAAGTTTTTCTTCTCAACTGGTTCCACCATAAGACCCTTACCCTTTCCCTTTCCCTTACTTTCATTTCCTGAACTATTGCCTATTAACAACTTCTGTGCAGGGACTTCTTCATTTTCCGCAACATCAAACCCATCATCTAGTGCAGTAGCTCTCTCATTTTCACTGTCATCTAGTTCCACATTATCACTGCTATAACCATCTTCTTCCATATCAAAGTTGTCCCTCATATCAAACAAAACAAGTAGGTTCCCTGAACTCCAAATCTCTTTCCAAGACATGATCTTGATTGTCTTCTAAGTACAAATGTCCATCAACATCTTCACCTATAGCCCTTATAGCAACTTCTTCAGCAAGATGATCAACATAAATTTGAAAAAACTCACCATCTTTCCCATCAACTGCACCCCAAATTCTGTAGTGTTGTTTATCATAGCCCTAACCAGTTACAATCTCATTAATAAAATCCATACCCCAAGTCTGTAAGTCTATATTACTTACTATTGTTTGCCTTCCACCTCTGTAAGTCTAACAAATTCCTCACCGTGATGAAAGATACAGTTGAAAAGCAATTTCTGTCAACAAATTTTAACAAATCAAAGTTAGACATGTGTCTTATGGACCCCACACACATACCCCACACACATAGTCTGAAAAGCAATTTCCTTTGTTAGGAATAAAAAACCCTAAAAGACAACAGCCTAAAGGACAAAAATCCATGCAAATCTATGATTTTTAAAGCCATAAATAGCAGAAAGAAAATTACCTCAGAAGCGTTTCCACCTTCTGTGTTCATTTTCACCTTCGAGACGACCCTCTTTCCTTCGTCTTCCATGCTTTTCATCGTGTTATTGTTCTTCGCATTGTTCCCGTTTTTCCTATTCTTCGTTTTCGTTGCTACCTTCTTCTTCGAGTTCTTCATGTTCTTCGAGTTCGTCATCTTCTACTAGGTCTGTAAAATCAAAGTTCGATTCTTGGTTTGATTACAGTTAGGGTTTTGTCTCTGTGAGAGATTTGGAGAGCTTTGGTGAGAGATTGTGGGTTCTAGGTTTAGAAAGTTGAAAATGGAAGATGAAAGTGTGTTTTGTAGGGTGTAAATCGAAACCCACAAATGACTTTCCAATTTCTCTGATTTTAATTTTCTTAAACATTTTATGTTTTTTTAATAAATATTAAAATGATTTTAATTTAAAATGTTGTATTTATGATGTGTTAACTAAATACACAAATGTCAGGCAAAAAAATGAATAAGAAAATAAAATAAATACACAGTGGCGTGTGTCAGTTGGGGTCAGAGGTGTTTTCGAAAGAATATTCATATTTTAGGGACAGAATCTAAACTATTTTTTTTACAGGGGGTAAACCGGAACACGCCAAATTACAGGGGTAAAAACGTATTAACCCTTTTTAGAAATAGTCTTTGGCACTAGCTTTTTCTTAATTGAGCAATAGAAATCTAAGTCAACACATGTCATGTGGTGTATATATGAACATCACACCATTTAAAAATTTCTGTGGCTTTTGGATTTTTGTCAGAGAGACCAATTATTGAAACGTACAATAAGGGTGAGACCTATCAAAGTTAAAAGAAAAATTTAGTTTGAGGTGAAGTTGATCGATGAGTATAACTACTCCACTAATAAACTAATTCCCATAATTTTTTGAAAAAATAAAATAAAATTTCCAGTATAAAAAAAACTACTCCAATAGCTTAAATTACAGGTTACTTTTTTTTATTTTACGGGATTATAGGGTTACTTTATTAAAATGTAAATATAGTAACGCCTTACGGTACAAATATTTCATTGAAGTGTTTTAATTTTTTCACCTTTCCATTGCATCTGGTTGTTTTCAAGAAATTTCCATAAAGAAGAAAATGCAGAAACTTCAGAGAACATTATTAGTGGCGGGACCCTTGTTGACTTGACGTAAAATTTTGCTATCATATACCAATCCTTAATTATTGTTAATCTTCTTGCTTGTTATTACCATACTACATTCTCAATCATACAAACAAACCTGTACCTTCAATTTGTGATTTGGAACTTAGAAGATGGCTGAAGCTGTGCTTGAAGTTGTCCTTGACAATTTGAGCTCACTCGTTCAGAAGGAGATTGGCCTATTTCTTGGTTTCGAGAAAGACTTCAAAAGTCTTTCAAGCTTGCTCACTACAATCAAGGCTACTCTTGAAGATGCTGAGGAGAAACAGTTCACTTACAAAGCTATCAAGGATTGGCTGCTTAAGCTTAAAGATGCTGCTTATGTCCTCGACGACATCTTGGATGAGTGTGCCACTCAAGCATTGGAGATGGAGTACAAAGGATCCAAGGGTGGACCTTCGCATACGGTACAAAGCTGTTTCATATCTTCTTTTCATCCTAAGCATGTTGCTTTCCGTTACAAACTTGCTAAGAAAATGAAAAGGATAAGAGAGAGATTGGATGAAATTGCTGAAGAAAGGAGTAAGTTTCATTTGACTGATATAGTGAGAGAGAGAAGAAGCGGGGTTCTTGACTGGCGACAAACCACCTCAAATATCACTCAACCTCAAGTTTATGGAAGAAACGAAGATAAGGATCGAATTGTAGACTTTTTGGTTGATGATGCGTATGCTTGTGAGGATTTATCAGTCTATCCAGTAGTAGGTCTTGGTGGACTTGGGAAAACAACACTTGCCCAAGTTGTGTTCAATCATGAGAAGGTAGTCAAACACTTTGAGCTAAGAATTTGGGTATGTGTTTCAGAAGATTTCAGTTTGAAGAGAATGACAAAAGCCATCATAGAAGCTGCATCTGGCCATGCTTGTGAGGATTTAGATCTAGAGCCGTTGCAGAGAAAACTGTTGGATTTGCTACGAAGAAAAAGATATTTGCTGGTGTTGGATGATGTTTGGGATGATGGACAAGAGAATTGGCAGAGATTGAGATCTGTATTGGCTTGTGGAGGCAAGGGTGCTTCGGTTTTGGTAACCACTCGTCTTCCAAAGGTTGCAGCAATCATGGGAACAATGCCCTCTCATGATTTATCAATGCTATCTGACACTGATTGTTGGGAATTGATTAAACAACGAGCATTTGGACCAAATGAGGATGAACGGCCTGATCTTGTGGTCATAGGGAAGGAGATAGTAAAAAAGTGTGGGGGAGTTCCACTTGCAGCAAAAGCACTAGGTAGTTTCTTGCGTTTTAAACGAGAAGAAAAGGAATGGCGCTATGTCAAGGAAAGCAAGCTATGGAGTTTACAAGGTGAGAATTTTGTCATGCCTGCCTTGAGGTTAAGTTACTTGAATTTGCCGGTAAAATTGAGGCAATGCTTTGCCTTTTGTGCACTATTTCCCAAGGACAAAATTATAAGTAAGCAGTTTTTAATTGAGCTTTGGATGGCTAATGGATTTATTTCATCCAATGAAATATTGGAAGCACAAGATATCGGCAATGAGGTGTGGAACGAATTATATTGTAGATCACTTTTCCAAGATACTGAGACAAATGAATTTGGACAAATCGTACGTTTCAAGATGCATGATCTTGTTCACGATCTTGCTCAATCTATCGCTGAAGAGATCTGTCACATTATGAATGATAGTGACGTACCAAGTATGTCTACAAGAGTCCGTCATCTCTCAATTTTAAGGTGGAACATATTTGGGGAAGTTGGGGCAATCAGGTTACACAGTGTTGAATCACTAAAAACATGTATAAATTTTGTTGACCAACTTTCACCCCATGTATTGAAATGTTATAATTTACGAGTGCTGGACTTCAATCGTAGAAAAAAGTTGCCATCTTCAATTGGTCGTTTAAAATATCTAAGGTACTTGAATCTTTCTTGGGAAAATTTCAAAACTCTTCCAGAATCCTTATGTGAGTTGTGGAATTTGCAGACTTTGAAGTTAGACTATTGTCAAAACCTCCAAAAGTTGCCCAATAGTCTGGTACACTTGAAACCTCTACAACATCTATATTTGAGAAGCTGCTATTCACTATCAAGCATGCCCCAGCATGTAAGGATGTTGGTATCCCTGAAAACTTTAACTATGTATGTAGTTGGCAAGAAAAAAGGGTTTCTTTTAGCAGAATTAGGACAGATGAATCTTCAAGGAGACCTTTACATTAAGCACTTGGAGAGAGTTAAAAGTGTAACGAATGCTACAGAAGCTAATATGTCAAGCAAGTGCGTAGACAAGTTGCAATTGTTATGGGATATAAATGAAGAGTCACAATTTCAGGAAAATGTTGAGGAGATTCTTGAAGTACTTCAACCTCAAACTCAACAACTTCAAAATCTGGTTGTTGTTGGATATACCGGTTCCTGTTTCCCACTATGGATGTCTAGCCCTTCTCTAAAATATTTAACTACTTTACAACTCGTGCATTGCAAAAGTTGTTTACACCTTCCACATTTGGGGAAACTACCATCTCTAAAGAGTCTAACAATATCTAGTATGAGTCATGTAAAATACTTAGATGAGGAGTCGTGCGATAATGGAGTTGCAGGAGGTTTCGTACGTCTAGAATATCTGGTTCTAGAGAAGCTGCCAAACCTGATAGCCTTATCAAGGGATGATAGAGAAAACATGCTTCCACACCTTTCTAAATTTCAAATTACTGAATGTCCTAAATTGTTGGGTTTTCCTTGCCTTCCATCTCTCATTGATATGCGTATACGAGGAAAATGCAACACGGGTTTACTAAGTTCAATTTATAAACAAGTTACTCTTGAATCCCTTATGTTCAATGAAAATGAAGAGCTAACTTGCTTTCCAGATGGGATGCTAAGAAACCTGACTTCTCTAAAAACATTTGACATTTATTGGCTTTCCAAACTGGAGCAATTCCCATCCGAAATCTTTAACATTAACACCATCCAAGAAATATATATCACAAAATGTGATAACCTGAAGTCATTGGCAGATGAAGTATTACAAGGATTGCACACTCTTAATAAATTAGGCATAGAATTGTGCTCAGGAATAGAAGGTTTACACCCGGCTTTACAACATATGACTTCCCTTCAATCATTGACATTGAGTTATCTTCCAAACCTAGCATCCCTACCTGACTGGTTAGGAAACCTTGGTTTGCTTCACGAACTAGAAATTTCTCAGTGTCCAAAGCTGACGTGTCTTCCGACGAGCATTCAATGCCTTACTGGTCTTAAAAGGTTGAGAATTTATGGTTGCAGTGAGTTAGGGGAACGATGTAAAGAGAACACAGGTGAGGATTGGCCAAAAATAGCTCATGTGCGAGATATTGTAATACGAAACATAGGAATGATGTTCGGAAGAGGAGGAGGATTTTATTCTGTAGATTGGTGGTTTTAGATCCCTCAAATGTAAGTGCATGTGTCTATGAATATATTATGTTTTGGTCTATAAAAATTGATATATATTATACTCACGTGAGAAATAATTGGAGCAACTACTATAATTTTGAAGTGAGGGTGGTAAACCCTATTTTGAAGCATTACAAGTTTTCGGTTTGGTAGATGTCATTTATATTTGGGTATTTTTCATTTTGTTTAATTTCGGTGGCATTGAAGTGTCATGCCTGTGTTTTTGTTTTCACAGGTTTGGTGTTTAGATTTGCGCCTGCTAAACTGAAGGGATACAAATTTTGGGTTTTATTTCACTTCTTGGATTTGTGTCATTTCTTTGTTCAACCTGGGATAATATACTACCGTGTTTGCTTCAATCACAGCACCAATTATAGCATTATATCGCCTTCTCTTTGCTTACGTGGGTATGTATCATCTACTCAATATTCTTGCTTTCACTTGTCATAATATCAATTATTTAAAGTACTTCGCTGATTATATTCTTATTAGAAAGAAAGTGACGACGTCTCAGTACCATAGATTTAAGCTTGTTATTTCAGTGAAGCTTTAACTTTGTTTCTTTTCTTTAAGTTGTCATTTTCTTCTAGCTATTTCCATAAAACAAAGAAAAAGTACACAGAGACCTCAACAACTTCGTGGGAAATTCCTCGGATGATTAATCGTAGTGGTGGGTACTTGTTGGCGTAAAAAAGTCGATCCAAAAGGTCCCCTACCTCTATTCGTTAATGTTCATGTTTGATTCCTTCACTTCATTTCTCAAGCAAACGTTTAATTATGGCTGAGGCTGTCACTGAAGTGGGAGACAAATTGCAGAGAGTCTTCGGAACTTTTTTTGTAACTTAGGAGTTGAAGAATGTGATTTATTTTTAATTTTTAATTAGTATTCATGATGGTTGACAATTCGAACGTCCCAAGTAGGGAGGTATTGGAGCTAAGGATGTTCCTTATTTAGTGATCCTATGAGAATCTGTATTCTGAACAGTTAGCATCCAATCATTAGTATCCAATAAGTTATTTTCAGTGGGAACGAGTCAACTTCTGTAATGGTGATGAAATATATTTGGAGAAACTAGGGCTGTTATAGATGGTGTTTTCATTGTTATACTATTTTCAATTGACATTTTACAAGAAAGTAACTTGATCATTAAATTATGTTTTCAAAATAAGGTTTTTTAGGCGTAATCGATGGTCAGTGACTGTGACTATCCAGTAGCCCCCCCAACCCCCCAGGGAAAAAAAAGTAAAATGTACCGCGAGACTGAGTTAACATGTTCTGTTTATCCTGTCAATATACCCCATTCAACTATCTTGTGCATTGTCGTAGATTTGTTCCAATTGTTATATTTCATTTCACTGTTGAATACAATTTTGATCATTAGCCTAATGTTTTGTATTACATTTATGACAATTCTGTTTTGGCAGGAGTAAAATGGGTAATCAGAGTGGACAAGGACATGAAGATCAAATTCTGTTGCATCTGGTCTTGATCGAGAGGATGTCCTACATCGCTTTTTACTCATTCAAGGCTTAAGTGTATTCTCGTAGGGATCTACTGGTTAGAATACACTCACTTAATTTACTTCAACAGCCGTTATGTTCTTTTTTCTTTCTTTGAACTATTTTATTTACTGCGAACAGTTTTTACATTAAATCTTTCAAATATATTGTAACTTGAGAATGATCATTCTAAGGTTTTGTGTTAAATAGTTTGCAGATCTAGCAATCATAAATTTGTTACTGTGTTGAATTGACCAAGGTAGAAGTGTTTCACAATTGAGTAGAAAGGGAGGCCTAGGGTTAAACAGTATGAAAATATCTTGGTATTATTTTAGAGTGTTTCATGAATAGTTTCCACATTTCTTAGTTATTATTGATGATTGTGTTTCTGTATTTTATTAGAATTATGAGTTTGGTTCTAGTTTAGATAATGATAGCATTTTACAATCATCAATCGTGTCAAACCATATTCTTAATGCGAAGTATTTATTCTTTCTTCCTCTTTTTATAAAAACCTTCGAATATTAATAACTATAAATGTTTCAAAATTTGTATCTGTTTCATAGAATGTGTAAATTTTCTGTTGTAGTCCACATTGTACAATTTTGTATTATGATGAATGAGCTCTGAATCTAAATTTAGTGAACTTGCCAATGCCGTCCTTTCGGACAAATTTTAAATATTTAGATCGTTCATTTTATGTAACAGATGAGCGTGTATGTTAATTACTGTCAATACTCTGTTGTCAATCTCATTGCGACATTATTGTTATGCAGCTCATTGCGTGTCATTTGTGTTAATCTCACTGTGACATTATTGTTATGCAGTTGCATTGCGCGTACTGTCATACTTGCCATTACCTTACTCTGCTCTCAACTGTCTGTCGGTGATTCCAACTCCAATAAGGGCTGCTGTGTCCGATTATATAGCAAAAAATCGGTATGAATGGCTTGGCAAGGTTGAAGACTGTTTGGTTTTGCAAGAGAAGGAGCTGATTGAGCGTTTCATAGATAATGATGAAATGATGAATCAAGATACGTAGTCTCTTAGGCTTTGTTTGGGAGTTTGAAGGGAAAGGAAAGGAAAGGCTTTGACGGGTGCAAAATATGTGGAGAAATAGAGAAATCTTTCAAAAAAAATTAAAAGAGTAGTTTTTTAAAGAATGATAAATTAATGCATATGATTACTTTATTTTTAATTTTAAGAATATTATAACAACATAGATTAAATTTGAATAATTCTTATTAACTCTCCAAAACCCCCCAAAACCCTCCCCCAATACAATTTTTTAGTTCCTCCAAATGAGGAGGGTTTTGTATTATGAAGAAAAGTTAACCCCCCAAAGCCCTCACCTCCCATTTTCCTCTATTTTTTCCACTTGCTCATTCCTTTTTTCCCAAGCCTTCCCCTCCCTTCCCCTCCAAACTCGCAAACAAAGCCTTAGCTGCTGCCTCATAGATATCTTTCACTAACATTTCAGCTTCATTTGTGTAGTGAGAAAGATAGCATGCTAGGGTGGTGGCAATGGAGAGACTATGCAGCCTATTCTCAATCTGTATCATATACTCTGTATAAATCCTGTAGAGGGCGTGTTATTAGAAAGAGTAAAGGCCAGTCTTATACTTTTAAAAAATGTGGAATCAAGTTTAGGTCCTGATGTATTGGAGCTTATGCAATAACATAAATACTTGTGATACTGTATCGGATTTAAGGTTTATTTTCCCCCGAAAAATCAAACAAAACCGACTTGTTAAACCCGGACCTGTTCCCTCCCAACGCTCCTTTGTCTATCAGTATATAAACATTGAGTTTACTGAGTTTTCTAAGTGTTCAAATATACATGATACTCATTAACCATAACTCAAAGGGAGTTCCAATTTTAATATAAAATTGGTGCGAGTCTTAATGTAAAATTTGTGCGTGAGAATGTGATAACATTTTTCTAATTTTTATGGCTTGAAAAAGTGTTTGACTGACATTGACACACATTATAGTTTTTGATAAAACATTGACAAACATTTTTTATACCCAGAAATACTGATAGTTATGCCCAGAAATATTTGTTTTTCAACCCAGTAATAAACGCAAGTACAATGATTCCTTCACAGCGCACTCACCAACACAACTAAATAGCTTATGTACTGATATAAATACAAGTGATACTGTAATGAATGAATGTGAATTTAAGACTCGAAAGAATCATTCCTTGCTTCTAAAACAACCATGCTCCTACTTCCGTACTCGCTTACTCATCAACACAAGCAAATAGTTCACCCTATTTTCGTACAGCAAAATATGGAACTGCTGACTTTGTTTTCCTGTGAAATTTTATTTATATGCATTGACGGCGTAAAATTATTTTACGCATGCATACAATCATTTGTTGCCACGTCTTGTAATGTGTTTGAAAACATATGACTGGTTATATTCATTAAATGATGTGGCAACGTATGATTGGATGCATGTGTAAAATAATTTTACATTGATGCATACAAATTAAATTCTTTCCTACGTGGGTATGAAATCAACCAACACATTCTTGATTCAAATAATTTGAAAGAAAATTCAAGCTTGTTATATCAGTGAAGTTTCAACCTTATTATAATTTTCTAACATGTAAATTCCTTGTAGTCGTTTCCAAGAAATTTCAATCAAATAACAATAAAAAGTAGATAGAGACCTAAACAACTTTGTGCAAAATTTCAAAGATGCATTAATCACTGTGGGTCACCTGTTGACTTCACAAACTCAAACCATAACATCTCCTTCCACTTACACTTTGTTAGTCTTCGTTTCTGATATTCATTTCTCAACAAAACAAACTCTATACCATTTACATTCTGTGAGTTGGAATTCACTTGAATCATGGCTGAGGCTGTCATTGAAGTTGTCCTTGATAATTTGAGCACACTCATTCAGAAGGAGCTTGGCCTATTTCTAGGTGTCGATCGTGAATTGAAAAGTCTTTCCAGCTTGCTAACTACAATCAAGGCTACACTTGAAGATGCTGAGGAGAAGCAATTCTCAAACAGAGCTATCAAGGATTGGCTGCTTAAGCTCAAAGATGCTGCTCACATCCTCGATGACATCTTGGACGAGTGTGCCACCAAAGCACTAGAACTGGAGTACAAAGGATTCAAGTATGGACAATCACACAAGGTACAAAGCTCTTGCTTATCCTCTTTAAATCCTAAGAATGTTGCTTTCCGTTACAAAATTGCTAAGAAAATGAAGAGGATAAGGGAGAGATTGGATGGAATAGCTGAAGAAAGGAGTAAGTTTCATTTGACTGAGATAGTCAGAGAAAGGAGATGCGAAGTTCTTGACTGGAGACAAACCACCTCAATTATTACTCAACCTCAAGTTTATGGAAGAGATGAAGATAAGAATAAAATTGTAGACTTTTTGGTTGATGATGCTTCTAGTTTTGAGGATTTATCAGTTTATCCAATTGTCGGTTTAGGTGGACTTGGAAAAACAACACTTGCCCAACTTGTGTTCAATCATGAGAAGGTAGTCAACCACTTTGAGCGAAGAATTTGGGTATGCGTTTCAGAAGATTTCAGTTTGAAGAGAATGACAAAAGCCATCATAGAAGCTGCATCTGGCCATGCTTCCGAGGATTTAGATCTAGAGCCGCTGCAAAGAAAACTGTTGGATTTGCTACGAAGAAAAAGATACATGTTGGTGTTGGATGATGTATGGGACGATGGACAAGAGAATTGGGAGAGATTGAGATCTGTATTGGATTATGGAGGCAAGGGTGCTTCGGTTTTGGTAACCACTCGTCTTCCAAAGGTTGCAGCAATCATGGGAACGACGCCCTCTCATGATTTATCAATGCTACCTGACATGGATTGCTGGGAATTGTTTAAACAACGAGCATTTGGACCAACTGAGGCTGAACGGTCAGATCTTGCAGTCATAGGGAAGGAGATAGTAAAAAAGTGTAGGGGAGTCCCTCTCGCAGCGAAAACACTGGGAAGTTTATTGCGGTTTAAACGAGAAGAAAAGGAATGGCGCTATGTCAAGGAAAGTAAGCTATGGAATTTACAAGGTGAGAATTCTGTCATGCCTGCATTGAGATTAAGTTACTTGAATTTGCCGTTAAAGTTGAGACAGTGTTTTGCCTTCTATGCACTATTTCCCAAGGATGAAATTATAAGCAAGCAGTTTGTAATTGAGCTTTGGATGGCTAATGGATTTACTCCATCCAATGGAATGTTGGAAGCAGAGGATATTGGTAATGAGGCGTGGAATGAATTATACTGTAGATCATTTTTTCAAGATACTCAGACAGATGAATTTGGACAAATTGCATATTTCAAGATGCATGATCTTGTTCATGATCTTTCTCAATCTATCACAGAAGAGGTTTGTCACATTACAAATGATAGTGGCGTGCCTAGCATGTCTGAAAGAATCCGCCATCTCTCAATTTGTAGGAGGGACTATTTTGGGAAAATTGGTCTAATCAGGTTACATAATGTCGAATCGCTAAAGACATGTATAAATTATGATGACCAACTTTCACCACATATATTGAGATGTTATTCTTTACGAGTGCTTGACTTCGAGAGAAAAGAAAAGTTGTCGTCTTCAATTGGTCGTTTGAAATATCTAAGGTACTTGAATCTTTCTTGGGGAAATTTCAAAACTCTTCCAGAATCCTTATGTACGTTGTGGAATTCGCAGATTTTAAAGTTAGACTCTTGTCAAAATCTCCAAAAGTTGCCTAATAGTCTAGTACACTTGAAAGCTCTACAACATCTATATTTGAGAGGCTGCATTTCACTATCAAGCTTGCCCTCGCATGTAAGGATGTTGGCATCCTTGAGAACTTTAACACTATACGTAGTTGGCAAGAAAAAAGGGTTTCTTTTAGCAGAATTAGGACAGATGAACCTTCAAGGAGACCTTCACATTGAGCACTTGGAGAGAGTTAAAAGTGTAATGAATGCCGCAGAAGCTAATATGTCAAGCAAGTGCGTGGAAAAGTTGGAATTGTCATGGGATAGAAATGAAGAGTCACAATGACAGGAAAATGTTGAGGAGATTCTTGAAGTGCTTCAACCTCAAACTCAGCAACTTCGAATTCTGGGTGTTCGAGGATATACCGGTTCCTGTTTCCCAGAATGGATGTCTAGTCCTACTCTAAAATATTTAACTAGTTTACAACTTGTACATTGCAAATGTTGTTTACACCTTCCGCATTTGGGGAAGCTACCATCCCTAAAGAGTCTAACAGTATCTAACATGAGTCATGTAAAATACTTAGACGAGAATTCATGCGATGATGGAGTTGCAGGAGGTTTTATATGTCTAGAAAAACTGGTTCTAGTGAAGCTGCCAAACCTGATAATTTTATCAAGGGATGATAGAGAAAACATGCTCCCACACCTTTCTCAATTTCAAATTATTGAATGTCCTAAATTGTTGGGCTTGCCTTGCCTTCCATCTCTCATTGATATGAGTATAAGCGGAAAATGCAACACAGGTTTACTAAGTTCAATTCAGAAACTCGTTAGTCTTGAATCCCTTATGATCAGTGGCAATGAAGAACTAACTTGCTTTCCAGATGGGATGCTAATAAATCTCAATTCTCTAAAAAAAATTGGCATTTATAGTCTTTCTGCACTTGAAAGCTTCCCAACTGAAATCATTAACCTTAGTGCTGTCCAAGAAATATGTATTACTGAATGTGAAAACCTCAAGTCATTGACAGATGAAGTATTACAAGGGTTGCACTCTCTTAAGAGATTGAGTATTGTGAAGTACCAAAAGTTCAACCTATCTCAAAGTTTTCAATACCTCACTTGTCTTGAGGAATTGGTGATCCAAAGTTGCTCAGAAATAGAAGTTTTGCATGAGAGTTTACAACATATGACTTCCCTTCAATCGCTGACACTGTGTGATCTTCCAAATCTTGCATCCATACCTGACTGGTTAGGAAACCTAAGTTTGCTTCAAGAATTAAATATTTCTCAGTGTCCAAAGCTGACGTGCCTTCCTATGAGCATTCAATGCCTTACTGGTCTAAAACGTTTGAGTATTTACAGCTGCAGTGAGTTAGAGAAACGGTGTAAAGAGAAAACTGGTGATGATTGGCCAAAAATAGCTCACATTCCATGCATTGTAGTAAAAAACATCAGAATGTTCTATGGATAAGGAGGAGGAATTTACACTGCAGATTGGTTTTAGATCTCTTAAATGCAACTTCATATGCTTTCCACTCACGGAAGAAATCGTTCTCCCACTGTATGGGTCCCATATGCATAGGAGATGTCGTTTAGATTTGTTGGTGCCATCTTTGTTCAACCCTAGTAAAAGGTAAGGTTTTCGTTTTGTTGTATTTTATTATTCATATCATTCTTTATTTCAGATTTTCTATGTTTTAACTTTTTATGTTTGTAGGATGTATATTGAAAGAGTATAGATTGTGGCCGAGATTATGTTTTGTTCTTTAAGCATGAGAAAGTTAATTCTTTTTATTTATTTCAATCTTTTGTATTTATCTGTTTCTAAGCCTCATGACTATCCAAACATGTACTCATCTTTTGTTTTCTTCTTAAAAACTGATTCTTCTGTATTTACTATCTTGTCTACTTTAGGAAATGAACATGTCAAAGCCATAGAAGGAGGCATACAAGAGGCTTTAATGTATGCTTTCAAAAATGTTCTGTCATGGAAGAATCTTCAGCCTTGCTTTCTCTGTTGGAATTGGTGATATTCTCTTTGGTTATGCACAACATTTGTAAAAGTGATCTTATTCATGACTCAACCAACTATGATATTAATTGAGGATCTATTGGGACAGGAATTCAGATGCAGACTACATGCATCGAAAATTTCTGCACGAAGGAAGCGTTGATGCAAGGATCCAGTCTCTGAAATATTGGCATAAAATTGGGAGAAGTTTGTTCTTATTTTGCTTTTAGGTGAATATCATTAATCCTTATGGATGTTTGTTCTTATTTCAATATATACTATTGTAAGCTGAGGTGCTGACCTAATTTTGTTCTTTGATATTTTTTTCTGCATTGCGTATGATCAATATTTTTCCAGCATTTTTTTTATAGATCCTGCTATGTTTGGTTTTTAATTTTTGTCTTCTTATTTTTATTTTATTTAATGGACCAGTTTTTCAAAAAAATACTTTGTTTGACCATTGTTGTAAGACTTGCTGCAGTTCAGCAGTACAAAAGGAAGCTATATGACTTCCTTCTACGACAAGTTATCGAGTCAACTTTCTGTTAGTTAGTTATCTTTATACTTGGAGTTAGTTACCTGTAGTTAGCAATATGTTTCATTAGTTACCTGTATAATTTTCTCTCAGTTTCCTTTTCTCTCTCAGATTTCTAATTGCATCAAGTCTTTTGTTACTAATGCTTAATAATAAGTTATAGTATATCTCCACTAGTATTCATATTTAGAAGTCTGAGCTCCAAATCTTTTAAAAGGCAAAATGTCTCTCGGAGAATGAAAACCTTCTCACCTACGAAAAGAGTGCACCTAAACTCTGCATTTTCTAGTCCTTCATTTTGTACCTGAAGCAATGAACTCCATCAAACAACTCTTGTGTGTGATTCTTTAAAAGCACATAACAAAACCATTTCACTATATTTATAAAAATCCATAAAAGCAAAAATATCCCACCACATTATAAAAACAAAAATATTCATAAAAGTCTATAACACGATGCCATACCCCAATTTTTTACCTAAATTCCTTTCATTCTAAATTTTTTTTATAAAAATCAACATATTTTTTATACACCAAATGCATTTCAATGAGTTTTTTTTCCTTAGTTATTTGTTTTACAAGTTAACTTCAAATTTCTTTTTTATTTATGCATATTTTTTTATTTTGCATTTTTATTTTGTTACTTCGTTCTCAAGAAAACTCAATTTCATCACACTAAACATTCCGATTTCAATTCCTTTCATTTCTAATCACAAAAATCACAACTTTACACCAATTTTGTTTTATTATTTTCAAAAATCACAAAATTCAAATTCAAATTCAAAATTCAAAAAACACTAACTTTGACAAATTCATCCAAAATGCACATTTCACTCTCATTTTATTTCCTTCGCCACAAATTATGCATCTAAAACCTTCTACGCACATAACACCTCATCATTATCCACACCTCATCATTCACCACCAAAAATCATCAAAAAAAGTACTAAAAACTCATTTTTTACAAAAATCCCAAACTACCCTTTCTTACTCACCACTTAACCTAATTTTTGCACTCTTGGTGACCAAGCCACTCCCTCTATAAGTACCCAACAAATCAGAGAGTGGGGGACGAAATTGAGAGTTGCCAAAATCATCATTTTCATCAAAAATTCCAAAATCTTCATTTCTTCATGAAACTTAACCATTCTTCAACCAAAAGATCATAAACACTTCAAACAAACCAAAAACACTCAAAAACTCAAGAAAAACCATCCAAAATCGTGAATTCAAAACCATAATTTCTCAAGAAAAAGTGATAGTGAGTCCATTTCAAGGCTTAATTTAGGTGGGTTTTGATGTTTTGATACCCCTGAAATTTTTTTGAGTTTTATTTTTTTGGGTTAAAACTTATTTTTTACTTTTCTCTCTATACAAACTTTCAAATGGTATTTTAGTTTGTGAGATTTGGTGACTATTTGAGTTTTAAGGAAAATCAAAAATGGTGGTGTTTCTTGTTGTTGTTCTCACGAGAAAGAGCTTCATGGTGGGAAAGAACAAGTTGACTTCTTCCCCCTTTGACCATGGGACCCACCAAATTTGTCTTATATGCTGTTTCAATTACACCCCCCCCCCTTCAGATCTGCACCCCCCTTTTTTATTTTATTTTTTTGCACTTTTCTTTATTATTTCTCTAGTTTTTATTTATTTTATTGTCATTTTTTTCTTTTAAGCATATCTAGAAATATGCAAAATTACCTCATGCAATTTTTTTATTTTTTATTTACTTTTATTTATTTTATTTAATTTTTTTAGTGTTATTTCATGCATTTTTTTCTTGCATTTTTTTTATTTATTTTATTTACTTGCTGGTTTTTTTTAATTTATTTTAGAATTATCATCTCATCTTTTATTTTCTTTTATTATTCT
>Ga0315914_1004887_pt1 | contig 19822 bp, 7 predicted proteins | sample MpolenodulesMG_FD_203920 | JGI IMG/M metagenome (GOLD analysis project Ga0315914, IMG submission 203920) | Medicago polymorpha root nodule microbial communities from Los Angeles, California, United States - elongated nodules | ecosystem: Host-associated > Plants > Roots > Nodule | place: USA... | reverse complement strand
GTACTCGGGGTTACTCCACCCGATACACTCCGTAAAATGAACTCAGATAATAATGTTTGTTCAACGCTAACCTCTAACATAATGAATGAACATGACTATGTATGATTACGATATGATCATGATTATGGTATGCTGTTAGACAGGTACAGGTTTATGCAAATAGAGAAATCCATGAAGTTATGCCGATGACGATCTTAGGATTCCCCGATCGTCCGGTTTAGGACCGTGTCATGAATAAGCTATGTTTAGGTCTTGATATGTTTAATGTATCTTGACGTAGCGGTCTTAGGTTCCCTTGACCACCATGACACGTATATGTATATGACAAGACCTACAATACAAGTTAAGATGAACCCTATGACGGATCTATTATGCACGGTTGTCTAGGCAAGCAAGTCCACACACGTATAATCAACCGTCAGGTTGTATTGTAGACACGTGGTAACCCTAGGTTTCCCCGTGGTTACCTATAGCCTAGGATTAGGTAGAACTCACTGAGACATTATGTCTCATCTCAATCCTTGTTTGTTTCAGATCAGCAGGTTGTTTTAGCAGGTTGTTTTAGCAAGCTTGTAGCCGGTGGATATTTCAGCAAGTGCTCGTTCGTACCCGCTGCAGGATGTCATGGACTTTAAGGATGTATTTTATATACTTTGGACGTGTAGATTTGGACGTGTAGTATTGCATTGTTGATTGTACGAACGCGTGTTGTTGTATAAAATATTCATTCGAAGATTTTATGTTGTAAATTTTAATGTATCCAGTACTAAAGATAATGCACATGCTAAACTTTCTAGATACGTTTAGTATGAGTATTACATCTTTAATAAAGATAATTGATAAGAGTGAATTCAAAATAAAAAAATTTAACAAGTACAATATGAATAAAAAAATTTCTTTGATTTAAAAAGTGTAACAAACTGGATCGAATGTATATATAACATATATCTATACCCTTTTTTGTGTGTCAAATAGCCTAGTGGCTATAATTCACCTTTTTTCAAGGTGAATAAGTGGGGTGTCCAGGATTGAAACCCCGACCCCTGCATATAGTAATGCATGTCCTTGTCAACTGAGCTATGTTCACGAGAACCATATGTCTATATTATATATAAAGAAAATATAAGATTTTGGGATGACATTTTCAGTATCCAAATTATACCCTAAAACAACTTTTTATATAATAATGAATGTTGTTGGTGTCGTTAAAAAGATACTCCAACAAATTACATTTTCTTGTTATATTGTTGGTGCCATTGAAATATATAATCAAGGTTAGTTTGAGTTGTTATAATTTGAAAACAACAATAATTTATATTTGTACTTTTAATCAAATTCAAAATTTCGTATAAAAAAACCGTTCATGATTTTCAAACTTTAGCGTAATAAAAAGAGTGAAAAGACGGGCACGTGAGTACTATCTTTTCGCTAGTATAAAATAAAAAATATTTAAATGAAACATTAGATTAGACTAATGCTGATACTTTTTTATTATATCTTTAATTTTTTTTTTAAGGAATTATATCTTTAAACTTTTCACGATCCTTAAAAAAAACAAAAGAAACCAATTATCGCAGTCTTACAACGACACCTGCGAATACATGAGTTTTAAATAGACTAAAGTGCCCTCCAATTATAACAAAAGCCCAATTATTATTAATATATTGAAAAGCCCGTTATCTATCGTATATATTACTATCGAATGCAAAGTTAAGCACCCTGGATCAAAATCTCGGAGAATTGTAACCCTAATTCAATCACTGACCTAATTATTTTTGTTCAATTGTGAAACGATTTACATTTTGAAATTTGTGTTGTTGCGTGTATTGTGTGATTTGTTTCTGTTTGTTGTTGGATCGTTTTTATTCATGTTTTTTGGATCTTTTTTGAATTGTAATAAATCGAAAAAAAACTTGGAAGTAATGGTGAAAGAGGTTGAGGATGTGGAAGAGGGAGAGATTTCTGATACTTCTTCACTGAAAGTGTTTATCCAGAAGGATTTCAATAAGGTTGATAGTGATGTAAAGAGCAATAATAATAATATTGATAAGGTTAAAACTTGTGGTAATTCTAGGGTTTTGGATGTGCAGAATTTTTACTCAAAGTACAATAGTTGTTATTATGCTTCTGGTGGTGGATTGTATAATCTTGCTTGGGCAAAGGCTGTCCAGAATAAGCCTTTGAATGATATTTTTGCTATGGAAATTGATAAAGATGCTGATGTAAATGTTACAAGTAATACAAATAGCAATAATAATGATGATTTGAATAAGCCTTTGAAGGAGGTTATTTTTGTCGATGATGATGAGAAAGAGGAAGGGGAGTTGGAGGAGGGTGAGATTGATGTTGACAACGATACAAATTGTGCAATTGTCGGTGGTGGTGATAGTTTTGAGAATGTTTCTGAATCTGACGTGATTGGTGTTAGAGATGTTTTGAAGTGTATTTCTGTTGCGAATGTGTTGGAGTAAGTGAAAATTGTTTATCTGGTTTCCTTGTTGGAGTTTAATTGCAAAATTGCAACTTTGAATTGGCTTATGTTTTTATTGATTGATTTTTGTTCTTGTAGATATTTTGCTGAAACTTGCACTAGGATTCAGAGTGCCTTGCAGAGCAAAGTGTTCTCTGGAATTGCTGATTCTGAAAAGGATGATCTTGTTTGTTTGTTATTCAATGCCGTTGAAGTGGTTTATTCTGTAAGACCCCTTTGAGATCCTTGTTTGTTGCACTTTTTGATGTATCATTGTGATTTCTGCTGATGATTTTGTTACAATTTTTTTTTTTTTTGTATGTCTTTGTTGTAGGTACTTTTCTCTATGGACAATTTGCAAAAGGAAGAGAATAAGGATAATATATTAAGGTTTTAAAAATATGAGTTCTTAGTTTTTAGTTGTTAATTCTTTCAAGTTGCAATACCATTTATCTCTAAACTATTTTTCCTTGGTTACATTTTTTATGTTAGATTGCTTTCTTTCCTAAAGAATGAACGTGCTCATTTATTTACTCCGGAACATATGAAAGAGGTGATGTTTAATGTTAACTTGTTTATGAGTCACCCCCCATTCCTTCACATAATGTTCGGTTTTTAAAATGGAAATTTAGGTAGAATCTAATATTTGTTTGCTTTTTTGTACAGATTCATGCCATGATTACTTTGGTTGATGTTTTGGGCAATAGCGAGGCTATCAGTGAGGAGAAAAAGTTGGAGGCCCTTGATGAGACTCGGAAAATTCTAGGGTTAAGACATGATTTAGACAATTTACCATCACTCACACAAGAGGTTCCATCCTGCGTCCCTGTGAATAAATTGTTTTTGGTTGGAGATGGGACTGATAGATTTGGGTTGCCTCCTGTTAAGACAGAGGCTGAGAAGATGGAACTGGATGGTAAAGATTATAAATTGCACATCCATGAAACTGATGCTTTGAAAGCTGCTTCCACATGTCAACAGAAGTTTAGTCGAAGTTCATTTTTTACAGATGATGAGTTTCCAAGTCCAACTCCTTCGGGTGACTGTGAGGGAGGGGCAGTTGATACCAATGACGAGGTCTCTAGTGCTTCTATAGCTTCTTCTCTAACAAGCTCTAAGCCACCCCCCTTGGATCAGATGCTTGTTTCTTCTACTTCCATCAATAGGTCCAACATGCATGGATTAATTAATTCTAGAATTGATGCATCAGGTGCTGGGTCTTACCCAACGAAAACTTCAGCAAAGAGCAGAGATCCTAGGCTTTGTTTCAATATTTCTGACCAATCTTCAACGAAAAATAATATGCCTAAAGTGGAATATGCTGAAGGAGTTATCTCAAGAAAGCGAAAGACAGTTGAAGAGCCTTCCTTGGATGCTACTGCTCCCAAAAGACTTACAAGGTCTTTGGAAAATTCCCAGCACAATAGCAGAGAGGAACGAACTATGGATGCAAAAGGTGGTTGGCTTGCAGAAAATACGGTCGCTAGTAATTTGACCACAGCAAGTGATGGAAATGAGCAGGCACCTGTTATAAGTAGCTGTGCCGCAGCCCCCTTACTTGCTTTATTTAATAGTGAATCTGTAAATTCAACCATGTTACTAAATAAGCTTTTAGAGATACATCAGAGATTAGCGGAAGTCAAGAGACCAATTAATTCTGCTACAAGTGCACTGCATTTAACAAACTCAAATTCAGCGAGGGGAACAAATTCAACTGTGAATACTGGTCCGGCAATGACTTCTGGTGTTCTGCAAAATTCTATTGGAATGCTTCCAGCTTCATCACCAGCAACTTCCATGGTAAAATCCTTTTATGAGATTATTTCGCTTAAGTAAACACATCACAAGCCAATTCTTGATATTCTTCATGGGCTGTGGTGTTATCTTCCAATTATCTAGTACTTTCTTCTACTTGCATCTACGAATTAACGTGGAAAGTTTAACATTTTGATCGCTTGTTATGATTTAACTTCGACTGAAAAATTGGTTGCAAAATTTGAAAGTCCGGATAGTTTATTGTCATGGAAGACCCTTAAAGCTAACTATTATTATTTATTTTTTTTAACTTTTTGTATGTTTTTTATACTCAGGCCCAAACTCTGCAAGTGGATTCTGGAAAGATCTGCTTGAAACCCCGGGATCCACGTCGTTCTCTCCATGCAAGTATTACTGTCCAGAAGAGTGGAAGTTTAGGGAGTGAACAATCCAAAGCAATTGTATCCCCTATGCCAAATATCAAGGGAACCGGGGACAATGTCAATTCCCAGAAGCTTGATGTTAGGGTTGAGACAAAATTGGCACCTACTCAATCAATTGCACAATCTGATATTACTCGACAGTTTACCAGGAACCTGAAAAACATTTCTGATATTGTGTCTGTTCCTAAAAAAATATCAACTAACCCTCCTGCTACTCAAAATGTTTCTTCTGCATCTGTTCCTTTTACATCAGATAGAGCTGAGCAGAAATCTGGTGTAGGATCAGCTCATGAAACATGTGCATCAGGTTCCTCTCGACCCCAAAATACATGGGCAGCAAATGTTGAGCACCTTTTGGAAGGTTATGATGCGCAGCAGAAAGCTGTTATACAAAGAGAGAGAGCTAGGAGGCTTGAAGAACAGAATAAAATGTTTGCTGCTAGGAAGTTGTGCCTTGTATTGGACATAGACCATACACTTCTTAATTCTGCTAAGGTAATTTGCATGGAATGGGTTCTCCTGTCCTGTGGATTAAAGTTTGAACAATTGTTTATTAACATTTTGTCTTTCAGTTTGTGGAAGTTGATCCTGAGCATGATAAGATATTGAGAAAGAAAGAAAAACAAGAGCGTGGAAAGCCTCGGAGACATCTTTTTCGTCTTCCACATATGGGAATGTGGACTAAACTCAGACCAGGAGTCTGGAACTTCCTGGAGAAGGTAATATGAATTTTATATCATGTTATAGGTATGATATTGCACCAGGCTTAATTTTGTATCGAAAATTCACATCTCTCCTTAATACTAAACAGGCTAGTAAACTCTTTGAGATGCATCTTTACACTATGGGAAACAAGCTATACGCAACTGAAATGGCAAAGGTGCTTGATCCAAATGGAGTATTGTTTGCTGGTAGAGTAATTTCTAGAGGTGATGATCCTGAAACAGTCGATACTAAATGCAAAGATTTGGAAGGCGTTTTGGGTCTGGAATCATCTGTTGTAATTATAGATGATTCGCCAAGAGTCTGGCCTCATAACCAACTGAACCTTATAACGGTGGAGAGGTACGTGTGTCATAGCATGAAATCTCTTAAATGCAATTCTTTAGTCTTTACTGTCATTAGTTTTGAGTCGAATCATTATCCCTTTATTAAGTTTTAAGATATTGCAGGTACATATACTTCCCTTGTAGTCGACGTCAATTTGGGCTTTCTGGTCCTTCTCTTTTTGAGATTGATCACGACGAGAGACCGGGAGCTGGGACTCTGGCATCCTCTTTGGGGGTAAGATTCTATTCAATGTTTCTTTGATATGTGATTTATTATTTTTTACAGTCGATAATTCCTTCTCTTCCCTTCCCGGAGTAGGTTATTGAGAGAATACACCAAAACTTTTTTGCGTCTCAATCCTTAGAAGAAATGGATGTTAGAAATATCCTAGCTTCAGAACAGAGGAAAATCTTGGGTGGTTGTCGTATAGTATTTAGCGGCGTGTTTCCTGTTGGCGAAGCCAATCCCCACTTTCACCCACTGTGGCGGACAGCTGAACAATTTGGTGCTTCTTGCACAAACAAAGTAGATCCTCAGGTTACTCATGTAGTTGCTCAATCCCCTGGAACTGATAAGGTATACTTTGATTTTGAAACTTTCACCTTGTTATGGTAGTGCCTCTCCCTCCGTGTGTACATATTTTATTTTGCTTGATGGTTGTATTAAAAAAAAAGACACATGCAAAACTACAGTAACTGCAAGTAATCATAAAAAGATTAGCACTTGATGTGATAAAAAAAGAATTAACAAACAATGCTTGGAGAGATTCAGCGGAAATAATGAGTATTCAGTGACATTTGTTGAAATCAACCAAGACAGAATCATTTAAATATAAGACATTTTTTATCATCAAAAGAGTCTCTTAAATCTATTTTTGATGAGTGCTATTTGTCCCGCACAGGTGAATTGGGGTATTTCTAATGGAAAATTTGTTGTCTATCCTAACTGGTGAGTACTTATAAGTCTTTATATTGTGTTTATTCTTTTGCCGCCTTTTTTTTATCTGTATTTAATTTGTGCTGCTAAAAAAACAGGGTGGAAGCTTCAACATTGCTTTATAGGAGGATGAATGAGCAAGATTTTGCCGTTAAAACAGAAAAACAACCACCTAATAAAATACGTTAAACATAAATTAAAAAACGTGAAAACGTAAATCAAAAATCACATTGATCAGAACTGGCCAGGGGAAACAATTTTAAATAGTGACCCCTGTCCACCAGAGGTGGTTATTTATACATATCCAAATGGAAAATTTTGAGAATTTGTAAAATCGGCAATATCGTTCATTATGTTAATTTTTTTTGCTGAGAATCCCATTATGGCCAAAACAGTAGTACTAAAAAGTTTGACAAAACAGTATCTATGTTCCAAATGATAATAATGGAAAGATCCCTGTGTTGTACTGAAAAAGAACCATACAAACAAAGATTACCCCGACTTGATCTGGTGTTGGTTGTGTTGTGTTGTCTGCTCAATTTTGGAAACATTAATGGTCCCATATTTTCTGTCAGCTTCTCGTACCTGGCATCTGTTGCAATGACGACTTTGGTGTCGTATGACATTGTTTGGACATGTTCTTTGTGCCTCAATCCAACTGTTTTTCTCTCCAGGACGTGATATTGTACAAATTTGTAGGCATTTTAAACGAATTACAAGCACATTTGAATCCTTTAAGTGGGAAAATAATATCAAAGGTTATTATTATAACAAATTATGATTTATAATGATATACCTAGAATATATGTCTTTCATTTGTTAACTAACGGTTCATATTTTGAGTTTCCAAAGAAAAAAAATAACAATGGTTGATATTATCACACTCTAGAGCTGGATCCAATATATAGGAAACGACTATACATCATAAAAACAAAGTGTAAAATTCTTGGTATAAATCATAATCTATTTTCATACGTATATTATGTTATCCATAAAAACATCATTATATAACTCAAAGTTTTAAGTATCATCGATAAAAAATATAACTTTTAAGTCTATTTCATTCATTAAGTATCCACATGTATCTCAAAGTATCTAGAATTTTTTCTTAAAAAATAATAATTCTAATAGTTCATGGATGTGTATCCATAGGATATTGGTATCCGATAAGGTATGATTAATTTTTTTTGAAATCTGAGCAGATCTCTCTTCTTTTTCTCTCCACTGCCATCCACCCTCCCACACCATCACAACCACCGCCGAAACCCTCCGCCCCAGCTCAGATTGCTCCAACTTAACTATCTCTTTTCTTTTCCGAATCACCTCCACTGCCCCCCATACCTCGGTGTGGAACTGATATCCGGCGTGGACCGATCTCCGCCGATCGAAAAAAATCAAAACAAACCAAAAAACACGGAACTTGTGTTGGACAAACCAAAATCACGCAGATCTGGAAAAAAATCATGCATATATGTAAAAAAATCAAATAAAAAACAGCGGCGGGTTAGTGGTAATGAAAGAATACAGCGGCGATGGTGGTGATTAGGTGAAAGAAAACAAAAAAAAATAAAAATTGCAAAGGAGAGAGAACAGTGATAGGGGGTGGCGCAGACGGTGGTTGGAACGTGAGGTCGTCGGTGTGGGGTTGCATGTTGTGTTGCAGAGGCGCGACGGTCGCCAGTGTGGGGTTTCATGTTGTGTGTGCGGAGGTCCGATGGTGGTGATGGCGGAGGTTTGGTCTTGGGATGACAGAAAAGAAAAGATGAAAGAGGTGAAAACGAGTAGTGTGGTGAAATTACTTAAATGTCCTTAGTGCCACATGGAGGTGGTATGTTAGTGGTAAAAAAAAGGGTATCTATGAAACATTGCTCTAAAAAAAATTAAGGCCTAGACCTAAAGCATGTCATAGCCATTTTTTGCTATTTGTTTAACTTTTTAGAAAGTCTGATATTTTTTTTTTTGTGTCTGAGGTTCGAACCCCAAACCTTGCATATATTATGCATTGTCATTACTAACTGAACTAAGCTCACGGGGACTTAGAAAGTCTGATATGATCTAAAATGAACTTATTTAAATAATAAGTTGTCATATTTTTAAATAAATAAACGAGTTAACAGACTAATGAGATTAAACTTCATTTTAATATTTAACATGACATTTTAAGGAACCTGACTATATATATAATATCATAATTTAATTCTAATTATAATAACATATTTACATATTCAAAAAATCCAGTTTGGTTAATAAACTTAAATTACCGAAAAAAATTAAAAAATTATAATTTAACCAAAAATACAAAATTTAATATAAAAATAACAATAATTTTTTTCTATACTAACGTTCATACTAACACTCCATACCCGTTTGTCCGTTTTTTTATTGCGCTAACGCATGTAAATTATGAACATTTTTTTTTTTATGAAATTTAGATTTTGATTAAATTATATGTATATATGTTTGTGACTTATTGTAACAAATGTTTATTCTTTTCAATTATACAACAATATAACAAACTCCTATCATTTTCAATAACACCAACAATATAACGTTATTATAGAATAATTTGTTTAAGAGTATAATTAGAATAATGAAAGATCCAACTCAAAATCATGTATTTCCTTTATATGTTTATATGATAATATTATAGTGGGGTAGTTCATATTTGAATGAAATTTAACTATTTTTTTAATGAATAATTTAAATAAAAGATATATAAAAGGAATTAGGGCATTGATCGGTCGATGTGGACGAGAATTGCTCTATGTGCATCGGGTATTGCTCAATTTATGAAATAAGTAGTCGATCAGGGGTTACACTACGATTCAAAAACGTGCACCGGTCATAAATTTGGATAGATTTTGCGCGATTAAAAATTATAATTGATAAATTTGCGAGGTTTGTCGACCAATCGACGAGACGTATTAAGCAATTCTTGTCCACTGTCGACCAATCGATGCGCAGCCCAAAATAACATTTCCTGAAGTTTTGTTCCATTCCATACATCCCATTTGGCGAATACTACTGTTTCGCTTAGCAACAAGGTGCTGCTAACTTCTGTAAAAAAAATAAAAATAAAGGTGCTGCTAGCTGAATTAAATTTTCAGTTGGCAATGCAATTTCTTGCATTATTCTTATAAATAAATTTTAGGGTTAAATATGTTTTTTATCCCTATAAATATATCAACTTTTCATTTTAGTCCCTTTAAAAAATTTCTTCAACATTTAGTCTCTATAAAATTTTCCATTTTCACTTTTGGTCTCTTTTTTAAAGTAAACTCATATGTAAAATTCGTAATACTATAAGAATCTCTCCCAAAAAAATTAGAAGTTTTTAACAAAACATGAATTTAATATGATTTTTTATATTTTTGATGGTTAAAAATTCATAATTAATTTATGTTTTGATAAAAAATTCTGATTTTTTTGGGGGATTTTTTTACAATATTCTACACATTTCTGCACAATTTTATTAAAAAAAAAAATACAAAAACTAACTTAAAAATAGAGACCAAAAGTAGTGATTAAAAATTTTATAGGGACTAAAAGTTGAAGGAAAATTTTAGATGGATTAAAATGAAAAGATGACATTTATAGGGATTAAAAACACATTTAACCCTAAATTTTAGTTATAAAGAATCCAATTTACAGCAATCATTTTTCACATTTGTCTTTTCTGAATAAGCTATCTAGAAAATTTGGTTAAGAATCAACCCATCAATAGAACGATAAGTCACTTCTGCAATATGTGATTCTAGCACTCAGTTAACGAAAGTCAAAATGCATGCACATACATATCAATGGAATAAATGCACTGCTTCGGTGGATTACAAATTCGTTCATATCATTCTTTCATAACGTGATTCGGAAAACAGACAATGTTGGAGGCATTTCAACAGTCTCTATCTAATTAACTACATTTTTCTCCATATTCTTTATCTTCGTTTGATTAAGAATTCACACTCCACTTGTTCTTTATTTTTTTGCTTCCTTTTTTCCCTTTTGTCTTTTCTCCGAATTGGTATATATGTAACTATTCGATGATGAGATCAAAAAGGAATCATGCATGTTAATGTTACAGTACGTTTATTCTATTTTGAACACAACAACACACGGCTTGCACTCGAATCACATACGCAATACATACTCTCATATTCATAAATATATGGTAAGCGATTTTGTTCCATTTTGTTTTTATCTGTAGTTCTAATAAAAAAAAAACCTTTTAGATAAGGGTTTAGAGGTGCACTTTAAAGGTTAATTTATTTTGAAATAACATCTTGATTTTATTATTTTTATTATTTTCAAGAAAAACTAATTTTACGTCAACAAAAGAAAATTTAATAGTTTTTTTTAACAGAAAATTTAATAGTATTGCATATATAATTGCAAACTGATAATGGTAGCTTTTGTTGTGCAACAGATGTAAGGTAAAAGTCTTACATCAAACTAAAAAATTGCTTAATATGTACTATAGACAGTGAGTTGTGAATTGTGAGGACAAATGAGATCATTCAAACGTGCTTTGGTTTGTTTGAAGTGTTTAGGGATCAACAGGTTAAAAAGGCTAATGTGAGGTTAAAATATATAGGTTGGAGTACCCCCTTGTACTCTCTTTTCTGAATCTCTTGGTGCATCAAATATAGACTCCCAAAATTTCTTTTCACCTAGTTAAAAAATTCGTTGTATGAGATATCCATATACTATTTATTAGACATTAACAAATATTTCATTCAAAGTTTTATTAAATTAAAACTTTTAATTACTAGTTTTTTACACATTTATTTTGTTGAAGGCTAACCGATGAAGAACAACTCTATTAACACATTTAGAAAAGGTGACGCTTAGGTTACCCATAGAAAATTGGTGGGTAATTTACTCAACCAATAAATATTAGCTACATAAGTACATTTTCAAGTGAGAACCACAAACTACCATTGACTCCACAAAGAAATGCTCATTTACATTGTATGGTGGGTAAGTTACTCACCATTCTTTAAAGGTAATCTTAAAAAAAAAAACCTTAGAAAAATATTTCAGGTTTATATATATATTTATGATTTATTTCTTTAAGCTGAAATGAGAAATAAGTTCATACGTATGTATATTATAAGAAAAATATGTGTTACACATCATATATTTTGGGCCTTGCAAAGTCTTATATTTATTAGTGGATACCTTGGGCCGGCTTTAGTATTTCTCAGGATGGAAGTAGGTTAGGCATCCGAAAGAGGCCTATATCCTAACTTATTTAAGGCTTAGTTTGACTTCGCTTATTTAGTTACAAGGTCAAATTCAGGCTTTTAGAATAAAATTTTCTCCAATTCAAAATAAAGTTTTTTTTTAGATGCTAGTTCAAAAAAAAGTTCTTTTTAGACAAGGAAATACTAGTTAATTATTTGCCTATATTAGTTCTTAATTAAAGGTTTGAACTCTTGAGTTCCTAGTTAATATTCCTTGGGTGACTCTCAACTCATCAACTGAGTTGCCTGTTTGGAAGCTCTTTTTCTTTTTCTTTTTTCCTTGGTACACTTTGCAGGTTAGAGAGTACCTTGAATTTGAATTTGAAATTAGTTTAATGAAATGCTATATATAATACTTATACAAAAACAAATCATTGATACAAAAAGATAACTCATGGATCCATATTTATTAATTATCATACTTATCAAAAAGAGAACATTACATCAAAAACATTACATTTAACCCCAAAAAAAGAAGGCTAAACGGAGGGCTTGGATCCTCTGTAGCGTAGCAACGGTACCCAAATCTATCAATTAAGTTAGACTTATTACCTCACGTCATAAACTCTATTAGCTCATCATATATATATTTTTCCTCTCTAACATATGATCTCATTAGATATATAACCAAAGCGGGTTAGTTTATTGAGAAGATGGTGAGTGATGAGATTAAAGCCAAAGAGCTCCAGCTTTTTTAAGCATTGGAATTAAGGAACGGTTAAGATGAAGACTCATAACTTGATTAGCTCCACCAACAAGCTCACCACCAATGAAAACAGTTGGAACAGATGGAGAACAACCAAGTCTTGAAATTAGTGCTTGTTCAATCTCTCTCCCTCTTGGTATCTCATCAAGTTCATATACTGCTGGATTCACACCAAAGTCACAAAATAGTGTCTTTATTGTATGACTCATGCAACATGAACTCTTGCTGAATATCACCACTGGTCTCTCTGAAACCATCTTTGTCACTCTCTCCATTGTAATGGAAAATGTTAATGTATGAGGAATTATGTGTGTGGTTATATAGTAATAATTGATGTTTTGTTGTGTTGTTGAGATAAGCAAAATGTGGTGTGCTTATATAGGTGTTTGAAGGGGGGAAATTAAGGCTTGTTGAGAAAGAAAAAGGAGAAAAGTGGAGAATCGTCGATTAGATATTTAGGTCACTTTCAAAATCGTTGAAAATGATTGATCAAATAAGTCTACAAAACGATATATTCTTTATCCATGCATGCATACGGAAACAAATCAAGGCAAGTAGTCCTTGGGTACGAATTCAAAAATAATTTAATTGTTTATGTATATTATTTATCTCGTCATGATTGTTACCTTTGTTTCATGTGTACGGTTATTTGAATCTCAACACCAAATCAAACTATTTTCGTTTTTGTTTTACACGATTGCCTTGCATATATACGACTTCCGTTTTGAGAATAATAAAAGAACATTGTGTAGAAAAGTTATGGAATCCCTTAGAGCTAGCTCATTATAAATAATAGTTTTAAGGGAGCTTCTAAGATACAGTCAGAAAACTGACTTTTTTGAAAAAGTTAATTTTGATTTTATTTTTAAATTGTTGATTAATGATTAATGATCAATAGTAATTCATCTAGTAATGCTTGCAACATCTTGGACTTACAGGTACTATATATTCTTTTATTAAATTTAATTTAACTATCACTATTTATTAGTTGACTACTTGATCCATATCATTGATATTGTATTTCAGCTTTTATTTCGGTGAATACAATGGTATCCTCGAGAGACTTTTTTTAGGAGACTCTTGGATGACTTTGATTAATCATTAAAATATAAAATTATAAAACGAGTATATCAACTATTTTATAAAAGCAATTGTCACCGAAAGAGTATAAGAAATGCAAGATTTAACAATTCAGAAATTGAATTTGATAGGAAAATAAATTATGCATGCTAAATAATACATTATACTTAACGATAACGGATATGGAGATTAATACAATACAATTGAGAAATATGTAATTAGTTTAGTTTGGATATATATTCATCATCCACTTATTTAATGTCGTACATGTTATATTTTTGTTGTATTAACTTATTTAAATATAAAATTCAATTCTAAATGAATTTTTCTATAGACCATTCATACGCAAGCAAACATAATGGACCTAAAAATTGACAATATGTTTTCCTTAATACAAAAATTTATGCCTCATCAATCTTTGAGCATCTTCTGCGTTGGAAGAAAAGTTGGGTTTATCCAATTGGGACCTCTTTTTTTTTTTTTTTTGCAACTAGGATTCGCATCCAATTCGGGGAAGGGAACTATATGATTAATATGTGTAACAGGAATTTTGATGTTAAAACAAATTCACAACAACATTTATATTATAATTTTTTTTACTATGTATTTATGTTTTTGAGGAATTATATTTTAAATATTAGTATGATTCAATTTATCACTTTTTTCATATAATTTTATTATTAAGATTCAATAATAATATATTTTTAAATATTGTAATTATATTTTAAATATTCAAGGAATGGTCCAGATAATGCATATATGCAGCATTGTGCTTGGCTGTCTCCTAGATATCTCTAGAAAAGTCCATCTAAATGTAAAAGCTATATTGTTCTCACTTTATTAATCGTGGCATATGGTTACCACTAGCTTGGAGAATATCGGTGGTACGAATACGATTAATGTTCATGTCAAAAACTATAAACTATGTCAAGTCTCTCGAGGCGCCACGTTTTGTTGCTATATATAACTACTTTCTTTATTCTCTAATAAAAAGGCTGCAAAAGCACACATATGTAGAGGTTCCTTCCCCGCAGATCGACCAATGATTTGATACTTAATTCGGTAAGTGGCTCTACGTAGAAGCCAAGGGCCACCACTTCTTCTTGGCTCACGTAACTGTACTTAACGTGCATGATCACGCACTTATACTTGTAGTGGAGCATAGCCATACTGCATGCACTTTCATGCATGCGTACACTAACGTACACACTTTCATGATTGCTTGATGACAATCTCAAATAATTTTTATTTAAACACACACAAAAATGAAGAAAAGGTAAAAGAAGAGAGACTTAAATAATGTGCTATTTTAGATGATTAAATTAAGGGAGCTTCTACGGTACAGTCAGGAAACTGATTTTTTTTGAAAAAGTAAATTTTGATTTTAATGTTTGATTCATTTTTAAATTGTTGATTACTGATTAATGATCAATAGTAATTCATCTAGTAATGCTTGCAACATCTTGGACTTACAGGTATTATTTTATCGTTGACATCTTTAACATGCAAACAAATTTGATAATATTATGTGATAGTCTTAAGTGTTACACTCTGTGGGGTGTTACACTTAAAACAAAGTAGGATAAAATTAGATTAAGTGTAGTCTTGTTAATCTGATGAATTGATGATACTATGGGGACTGAACTTTTGATGCCACTGTACAAACAGTAGGGTGTTACTCACTACACTTTTGATGTTATAGTGTTAACTTCATCAGAAAAGTCATTTTCACGACTTCACCATAGAATTTTCCTTAAATTAAACGTACTTTGTCTATAAGTTCTAAATCAACTAACAAAATATCGAAATTGTTAGGTTAGACGTTGTGATTGGAGTTGAATCCCAACAACTCCACCTGTTTGTTTGAGTTTTAATGGTTATTTTTTATTTCGTTTATCTATAAAAAAAACTATAAGTATTTTGTATGTGTGGGTCTAAATATTTTATTTTGTGGATGTGACTATAAAATATTTTTTTTGAACAACGAAGAAATTTTATTCAACATAGATAGTAAATAGTACAAGTACTCACCCCTGATCGCAAAAATAGATAATCCTAATTACAAGATTAGCCTCTGGGTCTATCTTAGAATACAATGTAATGGAATGTAAACCATTTATGAGGACTCACCTTCTTTCCCAAAACCAACTTCAAGAGAGGCTATTGATTGCATCTACTATCTTGACCCCACTTATTGATTGCTGGAATGAAAAATCGATTCTAACCCTAGACTCGATTCTAGATAAACCTACAGTATGGAGCTTTTGCGAGATTAAAATCGATTTTGAAATTTGAATGATGTGTAATGTTTCATCCTTTATCTTCCTAATGACGTTCAAAATCGGTTGTTTGTCCGTAACCAGCTTAATGACGTGTTAATAATCAATATGTTAAGCGAACATGGATGCACCTTATGTGCATTGGACCAATTGACCCCACTTTTTTATTTTATTTCAACCGACAATAGAATGATTTTATATCTTGACCCCACTTTAAATTGTATGTTGACTCCATATAACAAAACTATTACTCTTTTCGGTCACATTTATAAACAAAAAAATTATCTTTTAGTTTCATTGAATACCTAATGTATTTGGTATACATCCAATGAACCTAAAAAATAGTTTTTTCTTATAAATATGACCGGGTACATTAGAGAAAAAACATAGTCATATTGTAAACTAATTTATAATTTGTTAGAATGTTCAAAATAGTAAGTTTGTTTTGAAACTTGTGCATTCTAAATTAAATATGACTTTCTATATAAAATAGTAGTATTACTTTCATATTTTCTACCGTAATTTTACGTATATACATCGACCCGTTTATTGAAATTTCTAGCTCTCGTTCCTGATGTTAAGTCGGGTATTTATCTCAGCCAATTAAAACCATGTTATTTCAGGTCTGTTGAAGTATGTTTTAACAAGTTTTACATACTCAAAATGAGCTTAAAACGCCTTTAGAACCATACCTTTGTTCTAGTGTTATTTACCAATATCGTTTTCATTATAAGTCGTACATCATTCGGAACAGACAGTGTTGGAGGCAAAGTCTCCATCTAACTACACGAGCACGAGGTGCCCATATTCTTTATCTTCGTTTGATTAAGAATTCACTCCACTTGTTCTTCTTTTTGCTTCTTCTTTTTTCCTCTTTTGTCTTTTTTCCGGATTCCGTATATCTAAACTATTCGATGATGAGATCAAAAGGAATCATGTTACAGTGCGTCGTTTATTCTATTTTTAAGCATAACAACACACGGTTTGCACCCGAATCGTCTTCATAAATATACATAGTAAGATTTTTATTTTGAAGGATATATAGTAAGATTTTGTTCCATTTTGTTTTTAGAGAAGATATTAAGGTGGATGTTTTAGGCTAGTTTAATATAACATGTTAATTTTTTTTTCATTTTTATCAATATCAAGAAAATTAATATTATATCCTTAAAAACCCACTTGGGTTGGCCTGGTGGTATTGACTTGTGATCTGACAGTGTGCTCATCCTTAAGGTCTGAGATTCGATTCTCTCCGGTGCCAATTTGGGTGGGTTAATTTAGCTTCTTCAAAAACAAAATATTATATCCTTAAAAAAAATTAATATTATTGCAGATTAATAAAAATAAAACCTTTTTTTTTTATGGCAAGAGGTACACGACCCATTACAAATATAGCGAGTTAGGCAGAGCCTAAAAACAAAGAAAAGGGGATGTGGAATAGAGTCAATAACAAAAGGAAACAATTTATAACTAATGGGGCAAAAACTAACAGCAAAAAATAATCTAGAAAATCAAAACGAAGAAACCAAAAGCTATCCGCACAACCAAGATAAACTAGGGAACCACCGAAAAATCTATCTTTGAGGTTTCACATATTATGAGACATGACATTCATAAAAGGAATGAGAGAAAAGCTATTAAATCTTTTGTATCGATGATAATGAAGTATTACAAATGAAGAAGTTACGCACTAATGGAATGATTACAAGCTATTTATACTACTATCTATTAGTATTAGAGATATAGGTTAGTTACAAGTTAGCATTAGTCTTGTAGTAGTATATATAGATGTAACCACCTCATTAGAAGGTATCTCTTATCATTTGTAATATTCACTTTTATCATCAATAGAAAGATTCTTTGAGTTTTCTCTCATTCCTTCCATGGATGTCATGTTTCATAACATAGTATCATAGTTAATCTGGTATCCACCTTGAAGGAATTTTCCGCTGCATTTTCTTAAGAAAATCCAATTTCTCATCTTCAAAGAAAGCTTCTGTCATGAATGGTTAAGCGTTGTTTTGCTTTTGTCCAAGGATGGTTAAGCGTCGTTATTGTGCTTCTATCTTGAGTGATTGAGAACTCTTGATGGTTAAGCGTTGTGCCTTTTATGGCTTTGTGGATGTTGGCTTCTATCGAATGATGGTTAAGCGTTGTTTTGTTGCTTCTTCCTCCAAGTGGTTAAACCTTGAGTTGTGGTTTCCTCTTGTTGGATAAGCATTTGGTTGTTGCTATGCTCTTGGCCGATGTATTTTTAGCATCTTTCCTTGTATTTTCATTTGCTTGATGTATTTCCTTGTATTTTCTCATCCCAAGTTGGAAGTGTTTTGAACACCTTCCAACTTGCGGGGGACTATTAGAGATATAGGTTAGTTGCAAGTTAGCATTAGTCTTGTAGCAGTATATATAGATGTAACCACCTCATTAGAAAGTATCTCTTATCATTTGTAATATTCACTTTTATCATCAATAGAAAGATTCTTTGAGTTTTCTCTCATTCCTTCCATGGATGTCATGTTTCATACCAACTATAACTAATCTACCACTAATATATAACTTCAATACCATAACCCATTTCTAGAAAGTATTACCAAGAGCATAGCTTTATATGATCCATCAATTGCTAAATATCCGTGATTGTATTTAACAATATAGCGTTGTTTTACGACTTCCAAATCAACCAGACCACATACTATCAAACTAAACACAAACGATGTTTGAGGTAATTAAAAAACAACTAAAAGGGCAAAAGACTAAGTATAAACCAAGCTAGTCACGCCCCAACTAGTTGAAGATGTTATACTAAACCTGAAAAGAGAAATTACAAGTTGCTAAAGAGTGGCACGCCTATTATGAATCATGGAATCATAGGGAAGAAGATCATAATGATCACAAGAAATAAAGAGAAGAGTATTCAGGTGAAAGATACTCATGAATATGAGATACAACGAAGTGGCTTATTTATAGAGCTACTTGGAACTCCCTAACTAGCTTTCTACTCTAGTTACCACTGGGTAACCTATTAACTAACTATAGATGATTAATTATAGTGTAATCACGCCGTCTTCCCGTGCCGGTAATGACCACATAACATACAATTGGATCCTTCAACATACATCTGATGACCCTACGCCTGAAGAGATTTTGACTAGGTGAGACTTATGTAAAAGCCGTTACGCCAAGAGGAAGCAAATATCTTTGTTGGAGTCAAGCTCTTCTAGACTTGGGGAAAGGTTTGAAATTCATTTCCAGAAAGGATTCCCACACCCAATAAGACCCATCTGACAAGCCACATAAGCTAAACTAACAGAAATGAAACCTGGTATAAACTTACCGGTCTATGAAATTGACCGTGGAATTAGGATATTAGAGGCCATACATGCATACATAAATATATATTCTAAAGAAAACTATAATTCTACTAGTAACACTTTTGTTTTTATTGGCAAATAAGATTCCATTAAAACCAATACACCAAAAAAATATATATCATAATACAAAAAATGTAGTAACTCGTGGAACCATGTAGTATTTAATTTATTATCAATATTTATCAAAAAGATAACATTACATTTAACCCTTAAAAAAGAAGGCTAAACAATGGACTTGATCCTTGTCCTTAAACGGCACCCCAAATATCTATCAATTAAGTTAGACTGATTATACCTAGTGCCAAAATCTCTAAGATTAACTCAACATTGCCTCTATAAAAGGTAAACTTATTATTAAGTAGCTTTGTGTGAGCCTGATGAGATTAAAGCCAAAGAGCTCCAGCTTTTTTAAGCATTGGAATTAAGGAACGGTTAAGATGAAGACTCATAACTTGATTAGCTCCACCAACAAGCTCACCACCAATGAAA
>Ga0315914_1004885_pt1 | contig 19825 bp, 8 predicted proteins | sample MpolenodulesMG_FD_203920 | JGI IMG/M metagenome (GOLD analysis project Ga0315914, IMG submission 203920) | Medicago polymorpha root nodule microbial communities from Los Angeles, California, United States - elongated nodules | ecosystem: Host-associated > Plants > Roots > Nodule | place: USA... | reverse complement strand
GTTGTTTTGTATTTTAATTAGTTAGGGGGCCAAAATCGCAACTTCTTGAAACATAGGGGGCCAAAAGTGCAATTAAGCCTAAAAAGTAAGGATTGTTTTCATTTGTTATTATTGTCCTCTACTTTAATTTTGTAATCTTGCTAGGTTTTTTCATGTCCTTTTGTGTGTGAGAATTGAGATTTTGCTTATCTAGGGTACTGATATGGATTTGCTTATCCAGGGTACTGATATGGATTTTCCCTCACAAATGTGTGAGATTTGTTTGTTTGGACCGTTCTAATTAAAAATATTGAAGAAAAGAAGTATCCACAAAAACTAAAACAAAAATGATTTAGAAATTTTTAAGGTGGTCGTGAAATTCAAATTTTTGTTTTGTTTTTTTCTTCTTTTCTTTCTAGTGGAATCAACTACACATGTTATGTTTGGGTTCATCAGACACAGTTTAACTAGAAAAATATCTTTTGATGTTGGCAGCACCTTAAAATCAGTGATGTTGCTTTGTAACCATCCACACATTCAATGCCACCCATCACCACTGCACGAAAAAGGATGATCTGTATATTGCATATTGGAAAGTAGATACATGGGGTGCAGTTTTAAAATGATTAAGATTTGTATACTTTTTTTCTTTTTTTTGTAAAAAGGAAAAAGATTTGTGTAGTTTTCTTTTTAAAAAAAACTGCAAAATGTCCTTTGTACCATCTCTATCTCTATATGCAAAGACCTAGAATAATAATATTTACATTAATTATGTCAATATGTACATTACCTTTTAAATTAATATGAAAGATTAATGAAGAAACAAGGTAAGATAATTGTACAAGATGGATTAAGTTCCTCTCTATTTTTTCTCTCCTTTACTGTAGTTTTCTTCATCATTTTTTTAAATTTTTTTTTTTTTTAGAAAAAACAAACTTGTTGAAGTGGCTATCCAACTCAACATGAAAATAGCAACATAAGTCTATCTTAACAGAGTTGGATTTGGTCAAAAAAAATAACAAAGTTTGATGGAAAAGGGCAACCATGCGAACATTACATTACTTAAGTGGCCAATTTGGTATTAAAAAGGTGTAAAAGATTAATATGGTACAAACATCAAATTCAAAGGACTTTCAAAATGCATTCGGCCTAGAATTTATACAGGAAAATATACATGTTTATGTCAAAGAAAAAAACAAGCATTCTTAACTGAAACCATTTTTTAAGTGAAAAAAATCCAAATTACATTAGGTGTGAGTATAAGATCCAACTATTATGTGTCAACTTAATTTGCGAGGACTAAGAATACTTTTATTTAAGATGGCACTACGTACTTAGAGGTAATTATTAGATTACAAAGTAACTACCGCAAAAGTTTGTAGATCTATAGAAGAGGGGGATGTGACGTGAGTTAGAAACTTGAGGGTTTTTAATCTTGTACTCTTAGAAAAATGGAAGTGGAAAATTAGATCATAAAGGAGTGGTCTTTGGTATAGAATGTTGGTAAATAAGTATGAGATGAGCTATGTAGGGGTAGAGGAAGTTCTACTTGGTGGTGGAAGGGTATTTGCTAACTAGAAATAGGTGGTTGGGAGTCCTCTAATACATACTCAATAAAAGATGCGTATAAGAGCATTTACATCCATACCACGGACCATGATTCCCTGCAGTTAGGTAGATAATATAGTCACACAGTCAGAGTGTTGTTGGCCTTACGATTGAAATCGAATTGTGAATATTTAAAGATCAGAAGTGAAATAAAAATTGTGCTAACCGATCAGACGGCTGATATCATTCTACAATCACTATTTGACTGCAGAGAATCATTTTCCCCATACCACCCATATTGATGGTATAAATGGACCTCATACAATATATAATTATTACTTCACATTTTTCAATTATTTAAACCACTCAACTACATTTTTTAAATATTCATATTACTCATCTAAAACTCTAAATTGGGTCCCACCTAATCACACAATACACCTCAAATTTATAGTTTAAAATCACATTCTAATTTTATATTATTTTTTACATCAAAAAAGAAGAAAAGGAACGGTGGCAATGCAGAACCACCGAACTTGTTGGACAAAGTGAAATTCTGACACAGTGTCATAAATTCCAAGCTTTGTAGATTGTTTTAAAATAAAATCGATTCAAAATATAATATTTTTAGAAGAGGTGTAATTGGTTAGGAATCTCTTCAATGTGTCGGAGAGTATGGAAATGAAGAATCGGTATCTCTTCAATACATTAACAAAAATATATAGGAAGATAAAATTCAATTATGAAGAAACATTGGTAACATTAGCCAAAGACGATGCATAGATACCGATTCTTGTGAAGACTAGATACACATTATTATAGTCTATTTCATATCAAAGAATAGTTAGGAAGTGCTAAATTTACACTTTTATTTCTAGTAATAGAGTTCATACCAACAAAATTGTGGATATTGCATATGTTATTGGGTTCTCTAGTAAAACAAAGAATCAAAATAAAGCATGATGCTTTACAAGACTACTATAGAGTAAAAAGAAAAAACACTAGCTGATGCAACAGTGCTGCCACCAAATAAAAGTTGATTGGAGAATGCAACAAAAAAAAAATCAAAAGAAAAAAGAGAGAATTGGATTGGTTGAGAATCAGATATTGATAAAAGAGTAAAATGTGATCTTGTGTGAACCATATTGGCATATGCTTACGTGAATCTGCCAATATTTCTGACCCAATGAAGCATGTGATTCTTACTAAGTGGAATGCAAACTCAGATTCTACTAACAAAGTGATTCTCATAAAACAAATATGGTCAACTTGGCCATATTGCACTTACAAAGAAAACAAATGATTAATAACATTTTGAATGACATAAAAAAGTTTATAACTGTAACATATGCTGCTCAAAATTTCAGTGGAAGTGCTTATATGAGTCAGCTACATGAGCAAATGACCTGGCTGCTAAAGATATATATTTTTTTGTTATATGGATGGTTACATGTATTATTAGTATTTCTTTTTTCAATTTTGGATTATCTAATAAGCCAGTTTTAAATTGAGATTATTATTTTCTATACCTTGGACCTAACCTAGGGGTTGATGTTAATAAACCAGCAATTTTGAACTTGCCTTGAATATTATGGGCCAACATTTGATTCATTAGGCATTTGCGCTCTTTGAATGAAGATTTGACCGTTCGTTTTTTGACTTCACTGAATCAAGTTTAAGATATAACTTTAAAGTAAGGTGATTTGGTCTTTATTTCCACACGTGATTCTCGACTATTGAAATTGTGATTGCAGAGAATCCAAATTTAGATAAGAACTTATTATTAGAAGCAAATTACATGTTCAATGTGATAATACTAGAATTTAATTATTAGTGATGTTTGCCATATCGCTCGAGACTCGGCATGTCTGAATGGGACATCATATGATACAAATTAGTACTCCAAAAGATAGGCATGATCACTATCATACTTAAAAGATAAAGAGAAAAAAAAATACATCAAAAGAAGTCCATTCCAAATTCAGATTTAAGGATTGAGACATTATTGCAGTTTGCTTTAAGGTTCAGGATGTTCATGAACCAAGTAGCTTCATGTCATCAACATTATAGTGCATGAATACCAAAAACAGCTCCTTTGTTGAAGTCTCTAGAAGCTGTCGCGAAACCGGAAACTTTCAGCTTAGCATAAGCCTCATGGAAAGAGCAGTCATAGAGATCCTGCCCTTGTGGTGATCCATCATTGTAGTGGCTATTACTCCAACCCATTTTCTGCTGCATAGGAGACACATTGACTACCAAGGACTTGTTATCTGATGGAGAAGAAGTTTCTGTGAGAGTAACAGTTGTGATATCATGAATGCTTGGTCTTCTTTTATCTTTGCCTCCAGAAGAAACCTTTTGCCTTATGTAGTACTTTTGTGCATGACTTGCTACTTGTGTTGGAGTCTTTGTCACGACGAAATTGCGCGAGATGTTTCTCCAGTCGCCTTTGCCATACTTTAGAAGTCCCATCAGAAAACGTCTGTACGCCGTGATTCCAAACATGCACAAAGAGTAAATTCAATAACAAGTAACTTTTAAAAGGGGTAAAGGCAAACTCCTAAACCAACTCAATTTAACATGCCAATTGATTTGTGCTTTTGCATGAAGTTCAAAATTTAATATACTTATTCAAACTAATGATTGTGATTTTTCGCAATCTCAAAGATTGCAACGTGACTGCGACTAAAATCGAAATATTTCACTAGGTTAACAAATCAGCTATTATAAAAGTCCATTGGAATTGTATGAGAAATTAAAAACCTAAAATCTAGGAAATGAAATGAAAAATTGAGTTGCTATTGCCGTATATCAATGAATATGATTCATTAGCTAAATTTCAATATCAATACTACTAGAAAAATTGAAATAGCGACAGAAATCTTGAGACGAAAAAAAAGAGAAATTCGTCTCTAATTCCATTGTTAAGTGTTACAGATGCCAATTTAGTGACCAATTTTATTTTTTCTGTCTCTAACTTCCGTCTTACTTCAATTTTTTTCTAGTAGCATATATTTTCTTCCTCCACAATCTAAGAAAAAGCTTCCATAGAGAAAGGAGTAAAAGAACAAAAACAAAAAGACAATTGAAGATTCTAGATTGATGAAACTCACCTATGTTCCTCTTCGGTCCAAGGAACACCTTTCTTCCTCTCATGATCAGAACCTCTAACAGTGACATGCCTTCTTCTGTTTCCATCATAGTTTTGTTTTTCAACAACTTCAAAGGTGAAAGAAGAAGCAAGATAACCAGGAATTGGAACATTTCCAGCTTCAATTTCACTCACATCTTCTACCAATTCCCTATACTGCTTAATCACATCAAAAACAGTCTTACCAGGAATCATCTCAGCAACCTTAAGCCATCTATCTGGTGTATCCTTATCATATATAGCAAGAGCACTTTCAAATTTCTTGTTATCTTCTCTACTCCATTCTGTTTGGTAACTCTCCTCAACAAGCCAATTTGTATCCAACATAAAATAAGGAGAATAAAGGGTTTCCAAATCCATACCTTAAATCACAAATACTACTACAAAAGGTTTGGTTTTAAACACTCATAAAAAACCACAAAAAAGAGGAAATTATAGAACTTTGATCAACATGTCACATAGAAAACAGAAACAAGAATCTTTTACTTGTGTGATTATTAAGATAAAGTTGAGAATCTATCAAAGTCATACCTTTTAGTATCATACAGAATCTTTATGAAAATCATGATGTGCTAAAATTTTAATGAGTATGAAAATAATGAATTTTGAGACTATTGATTTTGATGGATGAATCCAAGAATATTATACACCACCCTCTTAAAGAAAGGTTGAATATTTGAAGTGAGACTAAAAAGTTGAGCACAAAAAAAGATAGAAGATATGAAAATATTATAGGAACATTCAAGAGCAAGAGGGTGAAAGAGGGTGTAGAAAGCTAAGAAGATCCAATAGAGAAAAAAAGATAGATTCTTTTCAATCAAACAAAGGAAAAAAGATGGATATAACTATTTCACTTTGTCGTTTCTTCATGAGGAAGCAACAATAAAAGCAAATGGCATTACCCACATAGTCACATACATAAATGTATATACAAAATTGAGTATTGAGAGAGTAGAAGTGAGTTCAAAAGGAAGAAGAAGGAATTTTAGTATTTTTTTTTTGTTAAGAATTAAGATAATAATAATAAGGTTGATATTAGAGTGTGACACTAGGTGGTAGTAGGTACTAGGTTGTAGCTATAAGCCTATGACTAACGACAAAGTGTTGTCCTTAATTAATTGTAGTATTCAAATGAGTTTAAATAAGGATATGGTTCAAAAAATAGTAAAATATACATAAAATTTTTTGGGGTAAAGTATAAATTTATAATTCATCCTCTCAAAAAAAAAAAAAAATTATAATTCATATACTGATATAAGGTGTGAATGTAATGTCGTGCAAGTATCAAATTAACCTTAATCTGGTGGGTTGTGTTATTTAGTTTTGGAAAATTAAATAGAAGTATGAATTGAAGACCCAAAATAAAATGAGCTCAAGATAGGGATGGCAATGGGTACCCTTTGGGCAGGGTACTATAGGGCCCATCCCAATACCCGCGTTCATAAAAAATCTCCGTACCCGAGCCCAAACCCTCGTGGGTAACATGTTATGTGCCCGTCCCCGTACCCTATGGGCATCTAAGAGTCCGTACCCGCACCCATTACCCGCACTTTAACAACAAAAAAGACAAAAAATATTACAACTTATTTAAAATATGATCTAAAATCTCTTAAATCAACTTATAATTTATTGCACATCGTAGTATTTAACCAAATAAAAAGGATCTAAAATATAAAAAACAAGTGCATGTTACAATAAATGTCAAATACTAAGGATTAATTAACTAATTTTAGTATTACATAAAATTATAATTATAGTGTTTATAATGTGCGGGCATGGGGTGGGCTGGGCACTAGAGTGCCCGTACCCGCGCCCATACCCGTTCAAATTTGCAGGTAATTACCTAAGCCCGAGCCCATACCCAAATATGCGGGTATTTACCTGCCGATTGAGTGTATTTTTTGCGGGTGCCCATTGGATTTGGGTCTAATTGCCATCCCTAACTCAAGAATATGAAGAAAACAAAACTAGTCTTATAATACATATTAAAATATTGAGTTACAAAACCATTTTTATGATAAACTTCTTACAATACGTGTGTATGAGAGAGAAAATCGTTCAAATATTATTACAAAATGTTTCTACAATATCATTTCATGTTTCACGGACACCCGTTTTTCTGTACACATGTGACACCTGATTAATTACATACAAAAATATGGTTTTTATAATAGATGTTGTTGAGGTCTTTCATTAAATTTATTCAAATAAGAAAATAAAGAGTTAAGAATTTTCTTTAATTATAAATCACATAATATTTTTAAGGGTTATGCTAACTAGTACCCGGAGGCACTAGTTAAGGATGTCAAAAATATAAATATTTTTAATTAAAAATAACAATCTTTTGACTTTCACAAAGTTGAACATTCATTTCTCAAAAAAATAAAATAAAGTTGAACATTTTACTTTTCATCAATTTCTAATGCAAAATTTCGATGTTAATCTTTTGAACGAGTGTTTCAAGGACATTGGTTAGGATTTCCTTATTTTTAATACCAATGGATAGTATTAGTATCTTAACAAACCAAAACAGATAAGCATACATCTCTATAATATCATCAAGAATATATAAACCAAGTAACAAAAATAAAAACCGAGCTATCCACTATGGCTCCTTCGAAGGAAGAAGAGGTGACACTTGTTTGCTAGTAAATTAACACTCATAAATTGTAATATTCCAAGCATGAGCTTAAGAAGAGCCATAATCTCTTGAAAAGTATCGACACCTGCTAAAGTAACTTCTGTTAGAGTTACTCTGATTCACAAACCCTTTGTAGATATTAAATTTCATGAATCCAACCGACCAAAATTTTTATATTCAGTTAACGAACATGTATACAGAAAAATTATACAGTATGTTACATGCAATTTAAAACAATATTATAAAATATTATACTATGAATTGAACCTACTTGATAAAGTGTCATATATATTTTTAAATTTTATGAAACTTTAACAATTTGATGAGAAATATAATGTCTATAAAGAGTTACGAAAGAGTTACCTACCTCTAGCTGGATACGAGATACGATACGGATACGATACTGCATTGATACGGAAAAATTTCAAAAATCAAGATACGATACGGCTGAGATACGTTAATAAAAAAATATATATAATTAAATGTACAATATAATTATAACCATTTTATTTAATATGCAAATATATTAACAAACAAAAGAAATCAGTCATAGGCTCGTAACACATCAACGAGAGTGATGATTAGTCAATTACATACACAATATATCCCAAAAAGAGCATCATCAGTGTTATACTATATCCGTTAGTGCTATACTTTATCGATCCAAAAAAGAAGCACTATATCCAAAAAAGAACACATCAATACTCAAGAGTTAAGTTATTTTAGTTAACATTAATTGGGAAATATCGGGGCATGTATAAGTGCAGGATAACTAACGGATACTCTCCTGATACGTCTCCTAATACGTATCGAGAAGTATCGAATAATTATTTTTTTTAAAAATAAGATTTAATCTTCGGATACTTCCTGATACGTATCGGGAAGTATCGGACAGGTATCGGTGCAGAATACGCAGGGAATACGATACATCATCTATTTTAAAGTATTGGGGCTTCATAGCTCTAGAGTCAATAGATCCCCGCTCATTATACCAATAAATTTGTTTTACTATATATATTCTACATTTTCATAAGTTTCATATATGAAAATAATCATATTCAAGATCTATTAGACATTAGATGTAAATATTTTTTTAATTGAGATTTAAACATTGATTCCTCGTATTATAAAAATTTAGCTATTTTTCTAGACTCAATCCAATTGATTCTATTTTTATTTCTTTAACTGTATTCTTTGGCCATTAACTAGCATTTGTCTTCATAATATTATTGATACACTACCTTTTTTGTCAATAAAATAAAAAGACTGTTTGACACGTTATCTCTTTATTTATTTTCCTAAGTTAGATAAAATCACGACTTTAATATGTTTTCTGGTCCTATATAGTTGTGTTTGAACTTTTATTTTTGGTTTCAAACCAATCCAATATAATTTTTTTTGTGTTTCACAATTGTCATTTTTTTAGACTTGTTAATATTTTTGCTTAATTGCTTTCGTTTTAGTCCTTCCTATGAACTTACATTCATGTTCAACTCTTATGATAGAGAGACTCAAATGCTAAAAAAACGTATTCTCTTTTGCGTCTAATTATAGGCATCCTTTAAAACAATTGTCTTTAAATATAAGCATTCTTTTAAATAGATATATTCATCATTATTGGAAACATCTATACACAAAAGAAAATTAATGGTACTAATTTTTTTGGAAGATGAAAAATCAATATTGGATATATCTACACAATTTTTTTAAGTAATGTGAAAAGTGTGAAAGGTGTTTGTAAAAAAGATAGAGGGAGTATATTAAATGGACTTTTTTGACACAAGTATATTAAATGGATTAAAACGAAAACAAAAGTACATTACAAAATTTAAATTAAAAATAAATAAAAATTAGATCGGTGACCATATTAAAACAAAAAGATTAAGCGACTAAACAGAAAATATTATTTACAAAGATAAAAAAAAATGTCATTAAAAACACATTAAGCTATTTCTTATAGGCAATAAGTGTAGGTTATGACCATATAGAGAAGAAGGCCAAACATAATTTAAGGGAAGGGGGTTGAAGAGATCATATGAAATCTTCGATCATTTTTGCCTTCAATTCCATGGGAAGAAATGGGAGAGGCCAGATATGAAACGCTGATTTTCAAAAGTATTGAGGGGAGAATGATTTCGAAACATGTATTTATGCAAAGTTAGAAAAGTAGTTTGAGATTGAGACGACGATAATATCAAAAGTAGTTTTGGAATGATGTCATTCTAAGTAGTTTGAGACAAACTCATCACTGAATACTAATTGGAGCATCCATAAGGGAGCTAATAATTTGTTTATTTTATAAAAAGATGAATCCATAGAGATTGAATGGATTTTGACTGATATTCCCAATTGTATGCATATACAAAGTACCATATAAAATTTAACAAAACATATTAGGGGTGATTTCAGAATGATTTAAAGGGTTTTGGAAACATAATGTTATAGTCTAATATGCAATGCACGGTGTGACATATAAGGCTGCTGTAATGAGCATTCAATGTTTTTCTTCTGAGGCAATGATAAGATGCAGTAATGAAGGAGCATGGCCTTGGGTGATTAAGCACTGAAATAGTGAAATGATGCTATTTGAAAATAAAGGATAGTAAAGGTTCCCAGTAGAAGAGAACATGAAGTTAAAATTACCATTCTCACTGCAGACACACATGTTGTAGTGGAATTATGAAGAACCAATAGTTGCTACTGAAAGGTTATATTCTGCTCAAGGAGAAAGTTTGATGAATGATGACAATTGACAAATGGATATCTTAAGGGTTGCATAAACAGGCCAACACAGTTTACCCAACTTTAGATCTTATCATTATGATTAAGACAGCTTGTTTGCTCAGCTACTTTTTTTTTTTTTACTTCATTTTAAAAAAGTCGTTTAACAGCGATAATAACTAATAACTGGTAATAATTCTTAACATACAAAATAGCAAAGTTGAAAGAAAACACAAAAATGAATTTCCATAATACAAAAAATAAGACTCAAAACATTGACCATACTTTAAATAAACCTACAAAATATAACAACATTCTTTAGTTATTTTACATGAACTCGGTAATTGTAACCTGTTTCATAGCATTAACTTCTTGGCATGTGAACAAGATTGAATGTAATGAACTCAAATTGCCATGGATTAGCTCCAAAAGGTGTGTGAAACTCAGTACTTCCTCCTTTCTTTTGCGCGCTTACGAGTACTCTTACCTTGGATCTTCCACTTTTCATTCCCAGCTGGTCGCCTGTGCTCTTCAATTTCTCGAACCTTCCGCTTCCTATAAAATATGTTAATAGGAGGTAAAGTAAGTGCCTAAAAAGCATGAGAGCAACCAGGAACAAATTTCTAATATAAATAAAGAGATTCTTGTTTAATTCATATAAGTTGAACCTTAAACCTTTCTAATATGCACAATGCACATAAAGTTGAACCTTAAACCTTTCTGTTTACCAATATTATTTCCTGTTGATGCATTAATATTTGATCTTGGAAACTACTTTAGCCAACATTGAAGTTGTTGAGCAAGCAATGAAACATGAGATATCAAAGTGATTACATAATTTTTAATTACATATCAGTTGCAATTGCACCAACAGAACTCTAGCTACCGCCAAATCATTATGAGCATATTTTCATATCATACACTTGTTTAGCAGAAGAACTGCAGCAAAAATAAAACAATAATACCAAACTCTAATGGGAATTTCCAAATATTAATTCACTCAAATGAAGGCTAGCTAGAACAAGCGCATACAAAATGGATGCATTGCATGCTCTTTCAAACATAACCAGGCAAATATGTTCTCCAATGTCTATCTTACCTGTAAGCTGAAAAGTTTTGATCGGAAAGCAACTCATCTGCAATTGATTCCTTCCTCTCACGATTTGTTAGTCTGCCTGAGTAGTAGTCCAGTGGAGAACCTACCATTGTTCCCACCTGATCATATTCAAATCACAACAAAAAGGTTAAAAGATGTTGAACAGAAATAAAAATTTGATGGGACGCTCAACAACTCTGAACTTGCCTGAAAGTACTTTGGAAGAGCCTTTGATTTTGAACCACTCTTCTTGTAGTGCCGCTTTGGATCAATAGCATCCCTCAACTGTGAGCATCAACCAATATATACATATCAAGGTGTAAGGATCATATTACCCGCAAATGAAGCCATGAGAGAAATTGTGTACACAATAAAGCTAGTTAGCTTGACATAAATTGATGCATACATTGAAATCAATGTTAGCAAATACAGTAAAAATATGTCTATAATTATTTTAAAATGTTATAGAAATGAACCAATGAACTATGGTCTTAACATTTATCATTACACTTTCAATGTACACATCAATCAGCATTGCAGTTTATTTCACAATGTCAAGAAAGTCTGACATCAATATTCTAACCAACATATAAATTCAATTTATAGATCAGGGCTAACAATTATTGGTCGGGGCAAAAACTCGAGTGAAGTAGCCAAATCCACGGATCATTGAAAACTTAATATCTCCAGCCAGAAGCATGAGACCAATACTGTGAGAAGGATAGTTGTAAGGCAACACTAACCTATCTAGCTTGTGAAATGGACTAGAATTGATGTGAGAGATTAATAAGTAAACCTTAAAAATAACTACTCTCCTACATCGAACTGAAATGATAAACACCACATCTTTGCAGAAAAGTAGTATCCTACACTTGTTTTTCATTATTTCTTATCATCTAGGATGCTAGCGCACGCGTATAATATGATGCTTATCAGCTTAATCTAAGCAAATATCACATCGTCATATTGAAAATGAATATATTTCAGATTCACATTGAAGGGGAGGGAGAATAATAAAAGATAATGTCCAAACTCAAGCACCTGTAGTAACTTCAGATCTCTCTGCAACTCAGGGGTGATGGTTGGAGCAGGCATGTCAAACCTGGTAAAGATTTAAATATAATTAGATAACTCCCATTAATGACTTCTAACTTATAAAAACAGAGAGAGAAATCAAAGGAAATACACAACAACAACAACAACAACAACCAGGGTTGGCTACATGGATCAAACAACGTCGTAATGCTCCACCATATACTAAACGAAATATATTTGATTAAAAACAAAACCTATTACTAAATTCCCCGGTTAAGTAGCATAAAAATGATATAGACAATCAATCAAAAAATTTCAACCTTAGTTGCATTAAGAAACAGTAACATGCTTAAGATCATAATCTATTGCATACCATTGTTTCCCAGCAGTATCCTTAACTTGCTGTCTCAGTAACTTGTTTAATTTTCTCGGATCATTTGGAGGAACAAATAGCCCATTAACCAATTCTGAGTTGGGTTTCCAAATAGTGCTACTTGGTGTGTTTGTTTGAGATGTGGTATGAGATGGATCACCTGTTGCCTTTGACAGAGATGGAATAGGCAACTGTGGTTGCCATGAGAGGCCAACCACTGGCTTTTTCTTTAACATTCTGAAACAAAATGAAATGCACAGTGAAATTCCAAAACCAAATACATTAAGCCAAAAAAATCAAAGCTCAAGCTGAATGATAATTCATAAAACTACATAAAATAAAATCATTCACAAAATGCAATGAATAAAAAAGCCAAATACTAAATGATGTGAATCAAATACACTTAAGGCCTAAGTGATTCATTAGATAGAATAATTGACCAATCAGATTTACAAAAGTGAGGGCATGAATGACCCGAAGAGGAAAACCTTAAAATATAGATATGATGTATTCTAGTTTATTTTTAATGAATGCATCTTAAGAACAGATTTTCTCTGTTTACAATTCTTAGCGATATAGACAGCTAGATTTGGAGCCCGTTTGGATTGGTTTATTTTTGAGCTTATGAAAAATAGCTTATGCAAATAAATAAGCTTTTATGTTAATTCATAAGTTCTCACTAATGAAAATTGTAATTTCATAAGCTCTTTTTTTTTCATAAACTACCTTGACAAGCTTATGAATAATACATAAAAGTTTATTTATTTGCATAAGTTCAAAAATAAGCCTATCTTGTTTCATGGATACCTGCAGTTCTAAATGGTATGTCAAATGAATTTCCAGCCATGGTTTGTTCAATTTCCACTACAATACAGCTCTATAGCAGCTATTTGACGACAGTAAATACTAATGTATCGAAAAACAATAGTAATTAGTTCAAGTTCTCTAAGATACAACACTATAGCAGCTATTTGACGCCACTTTGTACAAAATAGAAAAACAATAGCGATTTATTCATACAAAGGGGGGAGGAAAATCATTAAGAGGAAGGAAGACCTGCACTTTCTAGCTGTTTATGGTGACCAACTCTGTTTAAGTTTCCTGGCCTGATTGCAATTTCAATTTGTAGTCTTGATGGAGCTTTTGTGTTTTATTGCTACAACTACAAGGTTTGATTTTTGTTTGTTTGGAACTTAGGGTTTCAAAAGTGGAAGTGGATTGGGCTTGGCCTTAGAATCATACCAGCCGGACAAAGCAAGAGACTTTCTTTTCCAACCCTACTAACTTCTCACACGCCCTCCGAATTTCTCATTTTACCCCGTTCGGATTTAATAATCCGAAGCGTGTTTGAAATATTTCGGATTATAAAATATGAACTGGTGTTTACTCCATTTTGTTCAGATTCAACTCAAATTATTAAAATGACATAGTTTAAAATCGACAACAGCATTTAATAATTCATCACATTTTATTAGTTGAACATGATTTCATAATACATCTATACATCAACATAACACAGAGATTCAACGAAAAGAAATGCAATTAAAACCTGAACTAGCTGATGCATTAGATAATATTACGAAAAGAAACGAAGAAAGATGAAAACCTGAACTTTTACACTTTCAGCGGCCTTTCGACGACAACGACCAACTCCGTCAGCTTTTTCCGGCAAGCTTTTTGATTTCCGGCAAGATGAGTTCGATTCCAAATTGTTGTGTTACTGAGTTTTATTCTTATGGTTTTAATTGCAATTTTTTTTAGGGATTTAGGGTTTTAATTGTTAAATTGTGTGTATTTTTGTCTTTATTGAATTGGATTTGGGATAATGGGCCCGCTTCTTACACCTTTCTTCTAACTTCAAAAATTGCTCTTTTAATACCCTTAAAATATCAAAATACCCCCCAGCAGGCACTTAACTATCGTTCCGTCGACAACCGTTAAACCTTTCTTTCTCATTTTGGGGCTATTTGTGTTTCTCACTTGGATATAAATTGTTGATTATCGTTCCGTCCCCAACGAGAAAGAAAGGTTCAATGGTAGTAAAGTGCATTTGAAACAGTAGTTAAGTATCGTTTGTGAGTATTTTGGTATTCTTGAGGTGTTAAAAGGATCAACTTGAAAGGATGAATGATTATTTATAGCCACGTTACTAAGCATCGACTATAGCGACAATCAATGACTTGTGTAAAAATGACCAACTTGAATGAAACAAACCAGTAACTGACTGAACCATGTTGACCACGCCACTGTCCCCAGTCTTGACACGGTTAAGATTATATAATCCAAAACAAGCAGTTAATTAGTTCATATTATATAATTTGAAGTGTTCTCGTACTGTGTAAAACCCTTGCTTTGGCAAGGGGCACGTTTCTGATTATATAATCTTAATGTATTCAAAACACACAAAACAGAAAGAAAAAAAAATCTCCCATTAAATTAAATTCTACAACAACAACATGAATTAAACATAAAAATTTCAACAAGATAATTCAAGAACAAAAAACACTAACGGAAAATATAATTGAACACAAAAAAGATCATGGATCGGTCAAACTAAATTTTTCATTTGGTATACCCATGTAAGTCCTGATTTCCGTGTAGGTATTGGGTCGAATCAAACTTTACCTAATAACATGAAAAGATATGATAAAAAAGGTGTCTAACTCGATCGGTCTCTTCAAACTATAATGACCAAATATAAAGAACATAGCCCTCACACCGTCGTTCAGGAGTTTCATCTGGGTGAACCTTACGCTTCCATCGGAGTACATTGACAAAAGGGTATACTTAACATCGTTCACCTTTCTATTGTCTCTATGGTTGAGACAATTGTGGACCCTAAACATATCGTGTTTCCTTCTTTTGTAGTCAACTGCAACTAGCTTAGTATTCATATCTACTGGACAAATGTTCATGGGTATGTGGTATGGTTTTCAAATGAACAAAACACACTAATTTATAGAATGTTTTGTGCGCCGTGGACCACATAAATTCTTGGTGCAATGTAGATTGACAAATGTTTTTGTATTTGACTCGTTCAGATTATATAATCTGACATGTATCAAACCTCTTAAAGCACAAGTTAATAGACACACTATGCATATTTTCGATTATATCATATGAACCATCAATGCATGATTTCAAATTATAAAATCCAAAAACATCAAAATTGTGGATGGTGGCTTTGTTAACAAGGTTATTATGTTTCATGCATGTTTCATGTGTTGTTCAACCAGCTTGACCGGTTGAACACGTGTTCAAACTTCATTGACTATCGGTACAACCAATGATTGTCTTTTGTCTATAAATAGTCATTTATTCTTCACAATTTTCAATTCCAACTCACATTTTCTCCTTTTCATTCTATTTTTCTTTTAGGGGTGGTTATTATAATATTATGTCATGGTTTCACTATTGGTCATTCATACTATCTCCAAGACTATTTTGTGGTATTTGTGGGGATAGTACGATGGTCAACATATACCGTCTTATTAGTTGTTTTTGGGTTAGTATGATTGATCAAAGGGGAGTATCTTATGTCATCTTGTATTTCATATTAGTTTGGATCTTTGATTGTTCATATAAGTTTCCACCATATTCTGCTCCATCATCTTGTATTCCCATCTTCTTTAGAAGCCATGTTGGAGGAATGACAAACTTTTTCCTGCTATGCATCTATCATCATCTTGTATTTCAAAATTCTTGATTAATTCAAATATGGGGCTGTTCTCATTCTCGTATGTTTTTAAGTCTCACAATAGTTATTTATAGAAATGATGTTATAGGATTTCTTCGATGTATGTTTGTATCTTCATCTGATGAAGATGTTAATGTAAAACTATTATAAAATTATGTTGATTTAATAAATTTTGTTGTCAATTTAAAATAATGTCATTTTAATAAATAAAAAATTGTATCAATAAATTGAATCGAATCTGCATATAACTGGGTCAAATACAATTCAAAATTTATAATTCGAAAAAATGTCATATAGCTTTGGATTATAAAAACTGAATGGGGTAAAATGGACAAAACAAAGGGTGTGCAAGAAAGATAAAGGTGGCAAAATATTCTCAAACTATTATTATAGTGTTTCATCTTTAGAGAAGGAAATTGCAATTTAAAAATCTCTTAGAGAAAGAGATTGCAATTTACTCTATTTTATTTATATTGATTATATTTTTAAATTTTTTGTTGATTGTAATAAAATCCTTATTTTATTTTTTAAATCAATATTTATTTTATGTTCAGTCTGGACTTGAACCCTAATATTTTAATTCATTAACTTCTTTAACTCTTAGTTCAAACCAGTTGAGGTAGTCAACCCTCCAAATCGTATATAGATTTTGCTTATGAATATTTATGCTTTTTTTTTTTACAAATATTGTGTTTTTTCCTTCTCATATTTTACTTTCATTTTCTTTCATACCAAACTACTAAATAATCATCTCATTTTTTTTATTCCTTGTCTCTTCTTATACATTTATACTCTTCCATATTTTCACATATATTTCCTTAATCAATCAAACAAAGTGTATACAGGGAGTCTGGGACTAAGTTGTTCAATTTTATTTTTTCGTAATCTAAATTGGGTCGCAATGTTTTTCATAATCTAAATTGAATCGTCATTCTAATATTTTGAAAGGAATAAAAAAAGTATAATGATCCACGAATATTGTTACCAATCTAAATATCATATGCCAATATACTACATTGAAACGGAAATTGTAGATGGTCTTCAACCATTTATCTCCTTTTTTTTTCTCTTTCTTACTAAGCCATTTATATCCCATTCATTGTATTCAAAATTATAAATTTAGTAGCAAAATAAAAAGTTATATAATTATTTATCAGATTTTTATATATTTGGATTACCATATTTTGAAAATATTTAAAACCAAATCATAATGTAGTTTTAAACAGGACTGGACCTTGGGGTGCAAACCGCTCAATGGAGCTGAGTCTCTCCAAGGTATATACTTAAAAAAAAAATTATAATTCAGTAGTACTGCTAAGTATTATCCCACTAAAATAAAAAAAATAAAATAATTCCTTATAAGAACTCTGATGCCACACATTTTTCCTTATTCTCTTTCTCTCTTATGATACTAGTACCACGCGTTCCTAATTAATACAATTGTTGCATATAGAATTTTATTGACTATTCTTGTGACAGTTGCCTCCGCAAAAAGAAGTTATGTCGGTGTACCGCATATATACGGCACCTTGTATTTATCTTTTAAAAAATTTAAATAAAACATCGTTCTTTTAAAAAAAAAATTATTTTATTACGGACCTCTTTTCACTTACAGAGCCGAGCCTCCGGATTTATAGGAACGGTCATGGTTTTAAAGTTGAAGATGACAACACACCAAAAAAATTAAAAATTAAAATTGGAGATGACTTTTTTTTTCTATCAAGGAGATTGGTGACTAAAACTCCACCTTTTAAAAATAAATAAGTGGGGAATTCAAAATTTAAACTTCATCTATTAGATATTCCAATCTTCTGCCAACTAAACTATTCTCACGAGGATTATTGAAGATCACGTTTATAGATCTCATCAACAAGAAATGAATATTCATCAACAAGAAATAAATATTCATCAATCGGAGTATATGTATATATAGGAAATGACAACCATTAATATCTCGTGATTTGCGAAAATTGAATGAATTGAATGAAATGGCAATTTTTTTGAAAAATACAGTATATCAATACTAGTGTGAATTGAGTCGGGTCAACAAAATAAAAACGAAGAGTATTAATGGCTAGTGGATTTGCTTGACTTGATTTACGCAAAAAACTGTCTTTACTCTTTAGTGTTCTTTTGTTAATCAGAACGGTTTTAAAACCGTCATTTGTGAGATGACATGGTAAAATTTGCCTATAAATTAAGAACCATAAAGTAAGTTCTATAGTTCATTATAATTAACAAAAGAGAAATGGCACCTTCAACTTATTTATCCTTTTTGCTCACTATTTCAATGATCTTTACTTTTCATGCCATTTCACCAACACCAAGCCCTAAGTTGTACAAAAGTGTATGTAAAGAACCTCGTCAGAAAGACTTTGAACAACGTTGTCTCAAACTTATAGAAGCCCACCCTCAAATTACTTTGATCAAAGATTATCTCACCTTTTGCAGGTCATTTTTAAAGATTGTGGCAATAAAGAAAGCAATAAAATCCCAACATCGAATCAAAGAAATTGTGAAAAAATATCCTTCTTCTCAACCCATCAAAGAATGTGGTGATGATTACAATATGGTGGTTAGCGAGGTACAAGGTGCATTGCGTGAGGATCCAGAAATGATAAGCTTGGCAGTCAAATATGCTAGCGATGCACTTGACATGTGCGAACGTAGCTTAGCCGAAGAAAAGACTGTTAATACTTCTTCCATTTCTGCACTGAATCATGAGATGATGTTATATACAGATATTGTAGTGATAGCCGGAGGCCATCTATAAATTAACAAATTTACATTTACCGAATAAAACCACAATTTTCACCAACTGTATTTTTTATTGTTTATTTTAAATTTTTGGTATCAATTATTTAGGTATGTTTTCGTAACAATTAAGGGGTAATGTTTGTGTGATGTTCTGCTTTTGTGGTGTGTTTGGTTATGTTGAGTAGCAATCTTATGTGGTCTGTTTGGTTCTTTAGATGGTGTGTAGTTTATTTTGGATTCGTTTTTTGATTTTAGGCTGGGTTGGTTAGATGCATCTGTTTTCTCTCTCGCGTCTTGTGTGAGAGTGATTGTGTTTTTAATAAAGAGAAATAATATTTTGGCAACGAGTAGTTATAATAGTTATTTGATGTGTCGAAATTTTAAAATAGTTTTTGATTGTGCATTTTGTTAATTAAAACAGTGATTGACATTAAAATAGTTCACCAATGTTGATATTAACTCTTTCATAAAGAGACTCATACGACAGTAAATAAATATTTATAGATACCAATATAATAATAAGTAAGTATATTGAGAGACTGAAATGACAATATTGATAGAACATTTTAACGTAAACGTCTATTTTAACTAACACATGGCCTGTTTGAATTAGTCTTATTTTAAGCTTATGCAAAACAACTTATGCAAATAAATAAACTTTTATTTTCATTTATAAGTTTTCATCAACGAAAATTGTTTCTTTTTTTTTTTGAACAAACCAAAATGAGATATATTAACAACCGTGATTCACCCCGCACAAGGTGTGCAAAGGGCAAACCAACCAAAGTATTTACAAGAACAAGGTAGTTACATCAAGTAACCACTGC
>Ga0315914_1004884_pt1 | contig 19825 bp, 4 predicted proteins | sample MpolenodulesMG_FD_203920 | JGI IMG/M metagenome (GOLD analysis project Ga0315914, IMG submission 203920) | Medicago polymorpha root nodule microbial communities from Los Angeles, California, United States - elongated nodules | ecosystem: Host-associated > Plants > Roots > Nodule | place: USA... | reverse complement strand
CCATACGACGGTCCCGTACTTTGCCATAATCCAAACATGCGAAGACTAAAGAAAGGTCGACCCAATAGTACCCGCATAAGGACTGAAATGGATGAGGAGGTGGTAGAGAGGACTCCGACACCGAGACAGTGTGGGTTGTGTCGACATACCGGTCATATTAGGAGAAATTGTTCGAGTATAAATAACTGATAGTTAATAACGTTATGTATTATTTGTTCAAATAAATTAATATTTATTATTATTTTATTTTAATTATATATATATGTTGTGCCAAAAAAACAAAAAAACGAAAAAAAAATAAAATAAAAAGTCAGTCCCACCATTCCAAACGGCGGGAATGGAAAAAAAATTTAAAAAAAAAGTCCAATCAATCAGCCTATGACCGACTGACACGTGTCAGGCAAACGACACGTTTTCCCCATTCCCGATTTGAAACGGCGGGAATGGGAAAAATGACAAAAAAAAAACCCCAAAAATGAAAGTGGGTCATTTTGGAAAATTTTTTCAAAGGGGGTCAGACTTGAAAATATTTTTGGCAATAGGGTCAGAATAAAAAAATTCCACATATCTCCGATCTAAAACAGGAGCCTTCCATTTTCTTTGATCTATTTGGTCAACAATTGAACTGCAGCTCTTCCTCTTCCGCCGATCGCCGTCGCCCTCCTGCCTTTATTCCTCCAACACTCACGAGTAGCAGCTCTCTAGTGAGATCTTCATTCTTCCCAGAACCTACAATCTATCCAACTCCATCTTCTTCTTAAACTTGCTTTCAAGGCTCAAATGGCAAGGCTAACTAGTTCGTATTACAGTGCCAATAACAATACTATTATTACTATATTTGTGTTTGTCCTACTATTACACCTTGTCTTTGCAACATCTCAATCCAATTTTGTGAAGTTCCTTCCTGGTTTTCAAGGACCCCTTCCCTTTGTACTAGAAACTGGTTACGTGGGAGTCGGTGAAACTGAAACAGATGAAAATGCCGCTGAATTGTTCTACTATTTTATAGAGTCCGAGAGTAATCCTAAAGAAGATCCTCTCTTGCTTTGGTTAACTGGTGGTCCTGGTTGCTCTGCTTTCTCTGGCCTTGCCTTTGAAATAGGTAATCACTAATTACCAACGAATATGTGTTAGAAATAGTTTAGGTTTTTTTTTTTTTTTTCAAAAAAGAAAAATTAGTTAGAATTAGTTGAATATTATTTAAGATAGCTATAAATTAGTTCTGATATGTTGCTAGTTGGTTAATTAATTTTTTAAAACGTGAGAATTTTTGTTGTATACAAAAATAAAATAAAATAATGAGATGATTGGTGGTGGTGTTGCAGGTCCAATAACATTTAAAAATGAGGAATACAACGGGAGCTTACCAAATTTGAACTTGAGGCCACATTCATGGACAAAGGTTGAGTTTAGTGTGCATATCGTAGCATATGAATAGTTGAATCTATACTTTATGTTGTTTTTTTTGTTTGATAAACAAAGTTTATTGATGAGAGTAAAAGGGGTATTCAAGTTCATTACAATGAGATAAAATCATACATTTTGAAGACATTGCAATGGACAATTACACAAAACCATTCTTATGCCACTTCGCCAAAGATCTACTCTTGTCGGAAGTCTCCCATGCAACAATCTCCGACCGAAGACACCTACTTTTGATGGAATAGAACAGTCCCAGACATTCCTGAGTGCTTTCAAATAATTTGAATCCCTTACAGTAGCTGTTCTCGAGACTAGCAGCTCGTTGTTGCACGATCTAACCAAGAACCCCGCCTATGGATCCGGCTACTATGTAATGTTGTCATCCGAGTTGCTGCAGACGCAATGCTGACAGGAACAGCCTCAGATCAGGAGCTGTTGTGCTTTCTTCTGCTGTCAAAAATCTGCTCTAGTTCAATTGTCATTCCCAGTCACTATTCACCCAATTCCCTGCATTTGGTTATCATTTGGCAGATGCAGTACAGTTGCGCATATAATCTCAAATTCATCCATTTTTCCGATTAATAAGATATCTCTCCCGCCAAACGAATCATATTTTTCAATTACAATCTCCTCGGAATTTAGATATTTGCCCAAGACCTCTCCATACCTATGATAAATTACTAGGTTGAATTGGATTTACTAATTAATGATACTGATTTCATTTCTTCCCGGCTAAGATATTTCTTTGCTATAGTATTATTGTTTATGCAAATCTAAGCTTAATTATTAAATTTATGATGGACAGGTAAGTAATATTATATTTTTAGATTTGCCTGTGGGTACTGGATTCTCTTATCCCAAAACAGAAAGTGCTGCTCAGCAAAGCACTTGGAAGCTAGTTCACAATGCTCATCAATTTCTTAGGAAGGTAATTTATCTTATTGATTAATTTTTCATCCATGTACAATATCATTTTGATTTTGCCATTTGAGTTTGGAATTAAAGAAGTTGTAATATTTGTCTTTAAATGTATATAGTGGCTCATTGATCATCCAGAATTTATCTCAAATGAAGTGTATATTGCTGGTGACTCGTACTCAGGCCTTCCAGTCCCAGTTATCGTTCAAGAAATTTCATATGGTACCATGCTCACAATAACTGATCAACAAAAAATGTACTAGGATGTATTTACAAAAAAATTTATTTTATATTTTTACTTTTGATTACAAAACTTGCACATTATTTTTCATCTATTTACCTTTTTTTTTAATATTTGGACTACAAAAAAATTAAAATAAATAATTTTGATAATGAAAATAAAATCAGGAAACAATTTTCTCAAAATATGATTCTCTTATACTATTATAAAATAAATAAATAAATGTTTCTTCCATAAATTTCCTTTCTTGCAGGAAATGAAGGTGGCCTTCAACCGTGGATAAACCTTCAGGTTTGCACATTTAAAACAATGATTAATTCCTTGCCATATTGAAATTGAGGATAATCCTGAAATTGACCAGGGTAAAAAATAATGAAAATTCTTTCGTACCCTATAATTAAATATAAAAAGTTACATAAATTAAATGATTTGATGTTGTGTACTCCCTTTTTGTCCCTTTATATAAGAATAGTTTAGAAAAATCATGTGTATTAAAAAAGGTTTTTAGAGGGCTCTGTCTAGGGTGGGAGACCTTAATAAGTCTCCTACCGGTGCATGACCTTTCAGAACCACTAAATCATTCATGCTCACAGATTATACTATAAACTAACCACACTTGATTCTTTTTTGTCAATCATTTATAAACGGTTAAAATATGTTTTTGGTCCCTGCAAATATAGCGAGTTTGAGTTTTAGTCCCTGGTAAAATTATTTTTTGAAATCCATCCCTGTAAAATATTTTGTTTTTTAAAATAGTCCCTGGATCCACTTTCTTGCTTATTTGGCACCATTTGCTGACTGTATATAAACGGTACATGTGGCATTTAATTTGATTTAAATAAATTAATAAATAAAAAAAAATATTTATTTTTTTATTTGTTTTTGTGTGTTTTGAAATCATTAAAATAAAATGGGGAAGAAAGCTTTGAAACCCATTAAAACGTATATGCAGTTTTTCTTCTCATACCCTTCCCCCATAATTCCAGAAATCATTCCATTCCCTTTTTAACCAAAATCCTTATTCATCATTCAATTATGAATATCATTTAAATCTTCCCCAATTCATTGCCAAAAATCTTCAAAACCTCAATCTCAATCTCCAAAAAAAAAATTCATGACTCTCTCTTTGACTTCTCAATGGTCCTACAGCTTCATCACCACTACCCACCTTCGTTCCTTCCTGTTGTCAAATTCTGCATTTTTTTTTTGTTTCAAACCTTCTTCATTCCTTGTTCTACAAAAAAGAAACATTGTTGATGGTGGGTCACATCCAGATCTGAATCAGTTGAACATTCTTTGTTAGTCTTACAAACAAAACGCCATATTTCTTGAAGTTCAAAATGAAACACCAACAATAGTACCTACTAATAATTTTTCCATACATCAACAATAGTACCTACTAATAATTTTTTTCCATACCAATTTAGTACAGAAAGATGATATAATTAATAAACGTGATAGTCTATAATACGCCAAGCATCGAAATTTCAACAACATCCATTACTGATACACAAATGAAAAAGTACATACAACTCAAATAGCCAAAAAAAAAACCCACCATCCAGGTAGCTTGGAAAACTTCAATGATCCAAAATGTACCTACAATAATAATGAGGTAGAATAATAAAGTACTCAGTGTATCAATTTAGATGATTAAAAATAGCAAATAAATGGTATAATAAACATATAATTATATATATACATATATATAAAAAAATTTAAGAAGGTAAAATGTAATATATTACCAAAACAAATTGTCATTCCTAACACAAAATATACTAAGAAAAAGACAGCAACGTCGAAACAATATTTACAAGAGAACCTCAACAAGAAATTAAAAACATGAAAAGAAATAACTATTAGCATATGCCCATCATGGTAAACGGACTAAGTCACCAACCATGATAATTGAAGGGAAGAGTAGCAAATTTTGCCTTCAACCACATAAATGCGAGCGACTTAATCTTATCAACCACCTGAATTATCGAGCATTCTTTGTCTTTGAATAGAATGTTATTTTTTTCTTTCCAAATTTCCTAAACGACAGCAAACCAAATAACCTTTAATATTGAACGTTGAACCTTTCGGTACCACCACTATAACTAATTTGATTAAAATGATCCGACACATAAAGAGGGACGACCACATAAATACCCATCCATCTATAAATAAAATGTCAGACAAACCCAAAAATATTACAATGTAAGAACAAATGATCAGACGATTTGACCAAACCGCAACCTGCCACACACTCCGTGGATTCATTGTCAATAACACCACAATAGAGAAGATTGTCCTTGGTCGACAACCTATCCCGGAACAACCACCAAACAAACAACACAACCTTCAGAGGAATGTCCTTATGCCAAAGAGATAAACAACCACCGGTGAAGCAATATGCGGTTGAACAGTTAGGAAATCATAAACACTACGAACAGAAAAAGTATGAGATGTTTCCAATTATATATATTGATATATAGTAGCATGTATACCTGTATTGCCCATATTTTATAGGTTTTCAAAAACTTCTCGGTATACAACATTGAAAATTGAAGTGCAAGCATAGTCAACATTGAAGAGTAACTTTTATAACATTTATTAAGAACAAAAATGGAAATATAGTTTTGAAAGTGAGAAAAAGGTGAATTTATTTTTTTAAAAGTTTAAAAATTGTAGTTTTTAATGCAAAATTATTCCTTTTGGCTTTCTTATAAAATGCATGGTTTTTGATAATACTCTTTCCGTATTTTATTTTAAGTTATTTTGAAAGAATTTTTTTTTGTTTTATTCTAAGTCAATCTACATTATCATTGTATATTTATCATTAATGACTTTTTGTTTCATATTATTTACCATTTATTACATTAACTTGTTCTTCAAAAATCATCATTCTTTCAACAAAAAGAATCATCATAAATCCTCTTTTGTATACAAGATTAAATACACCTATTAACATGTGTGAAGACCTAAAATCAACTTATAATAAAATACAGAAAGAAAGAGTAATACTCGTTCCGTCTTAAAATAATTGAGTCATTTGCAATAAAATATTGTTCTAAAATAACGGACTCATTTCACTTTTTAAGGCAAGATTAATTACTTTTTTCAATTATACACTATAATTAATACTACTTTTATCATTGTCAATTCAATATCTTACATTTTGTAAACCCTCCGTCCCTCTTTACGAGAGTAGTTTGCAAAAATCACGAGTATTAAGAAAAGTTGTTGGAATAATAAAGTTGTTTCAAATGTGTGTAACTATTACTAAATTACCCTTAATTAAATATATATTTAATGTTAATTTTTCACATACCAAGACAAATTGATAGTATTAATAAGGGGTATATTTGGAAAAAGAGTAATCAATGTATCTAGAAATTTGTATATGATCTTATATTTATGGACAAAACTATTTTGTAAACTACTACCTCTGTTGTTTTTTAATTGTCATTTTTTGACATTTTATACAGATCAAGACTATAAATAAATGCTACTACTTTTGATACAACAATTTTTCTTTTTCAATCTATATATTGGCTTCAAATAATATAATGAAATGTCAACTAATTTATCCATATTTAATGTTATTGTTCTAAAAAAGACAACTTAAAAATGGTATTTTGTGTATAATTCTTATCGTTGCCCTTCAATAACAAACATGTTGAAAAATTGGTGTATTAAAATTTCAGACTATCATTTTTGTTTATATTTCAGAGGGAGTAGATAAAAGAAAATTTTGTTGATTAAGTAGATTGATTAAAACCCTTTTTATTCAGGGATACATACTAGGAAATCCCGTAACATCAAAAGCTCACGACGATAATTACAAAATACCATTTAATCATGGTATGGGACTTATTTCTGATGAACTCTACGAGGTAATCTTATCATAATTATTTTATGAATTCCAAAATCACGATTGTTATTTTATCTTATTTGTTGAATTCCAAATGGTGGTTACTAACTGATATTTTATCGATGATAACAGTCACTGCAAAAGAATTGTAGAGGCGAGTATACAAATATAGACCCCCAAAATGTATTTTGTCTAGAAGACATCCAGTCCTATCAAGAGGTAATTATTAATTCATCCCGTCTCTATTGTTTGATTGCTTCTGTCATTTAATTTTTGAACGGTAAATATGTTAAAGAGACGAGTAAATATACTAAGGCTGAGTTTGGTTATAGTTTAAGATATTATTTCAATTGTGCCAATAAAAATATAGTTATTTTGACAAATAATCTAATAGTTAGAATTCACCATTAAGATGAAGAAGTTGATAATTTGAGATTCGAACCTCATTCCATGCATATTGTAATATTTTTTTCAATTGAGATATGCTCATGAAAACAAAAATATAGTTTTTCAGCAACAACGAAGAGATCATTTTTATGCAAAGGCGGTATGACAATGTAAAACCTTTTTACACATGCATCCAATCAAATCATGCTAAATACATATTTTTACATATATTTTATGAACTAACTTAAAAAAATGACACCATAAGTGATTTGATTGGATGCATGTACAAAGAAGTTCAACAGTATCCCTACATACAAATTATATCTTATAACAAAGAGATTCATAATTAAAAATCTTGTTATAAATTTGGTTTCAATATAATTTGATCCCTCTATTTTTAGCAAACTACAATTTTAGTCCTTAATTTCATTTTTTTTTATCAACACATGGTTTTGACCTTCTAATTTAATGGCATGACAATAAATTAGATGACCAGACAAGAAAATGAAAAGTCTAATTGCTTAGGGTATTAAGAAACGAGGTGTTAAATTGTGTTGTGACCAAACATACAATCTCAAAATAATATCAATTGAAATCATATAAGAGATGCCGAGTGAACAATTTATTGTCACATAATTAAATTAGATGGTTACAATCTTAGAACGATCAAACTCTATGAAAAGAGACCGAAATTGTGCAGTTAATGGGAACCAAAATTGCAATTTGACCAAACTAGAAAACTAAAACTACAAGTTTATACATTATTACATTTACTTCCTTGAAAGAAAAAAAAAATCGTTTACTCGCGAGTTAAGTTTTCAAATTTTTTACTTATACTAAAACTATTTTTTTCAGGGTTATACTAAAATCAATGTTTTAAAACCCGGACCGATAGTCGACCCGGTCAAGGCACTGGGTCAGTGGTCGAACCAATGAGTCACTGGTCGGACCGCATGACTATTGACCCAGTCTTTATAAAAAAAGTCATGACATAAATTTCATAATATAAAAGTTAATAAAACTTCTTCTATGAAAAAATTAATAAAAATTCACACATTTAAATAATTATCGAATATATATATCAAAATCATATTCACATTAACAAGAAAAACTAAATGGAAAATATATTTTATAATTATCAAATAAATATGTGAGATATTATTTTTTTAGGAACATGAGAGTTTTTTTTTAACAAACATGAGAGATATTTATATCATATATTAATAAACATGTATATATGCACTCGTAAGAAATAAATGTTTCAGTTAAATATATATAGTTCAGATGGAAATTTAACAAGCAAGTTCACATAGCCAAGTGGTAAGTGTTAGCAATATTGTGTTGCATGTACCAGTTTCAACTCCCACTAAAACTATTGTTTCTAAATAAAAATCACTACTATTTGGTGAAATTAATTGGTTGAGATTTTTTAAACAACACTGAGACTGTTGGAATATAAACCTACTGAAGTCTGAAAAAGCACTTATTAAAAAAAAAAAATACTCTTGCTTGTGAGAAAAATAAATAAATAATCTTTCAAAAACTAAATTTTTAGAAACAATGGTTTCTCATATACGTTGAAATAAATAAACTTATGCATTTTTTTCCTTCAAAATTGTCTTATTTAACTTTTCTATAAATAAACATTCGTTATTACCAAATCTTTATTATTTTATAAACATTAGTTTGTTTATATAGATTTTTTTTTATAGTAAACCATCAAATTAGTCCCTATCTTTGCAAGTTATTCTCAAATTAGTCATTGACTCTATTAATATTTCAAACTAGTATCTGTCTTTGTAAAAAAAATTATCAATTAGGTCATTGTCTTTATGTTTTTTGTCACATGACGAAAGATCTAGTTGAAGAACTTTTGAAAAAGATAAAGACTAATCTGAAGTATTAATAGAGTTGATGATTAATTTGAGAATAACTTACAAAATCAGAAACCAATTTGATCCTTTACTAATTGTTCATGAGTGGGCTATTGCCTATTGTTGTGTCCTCAGACTATTTCAGGAGTTTCTGAAGTTCATATTTTGGAACCGAAATGCGAGTTTGGTTTGCCTAATCCATTTGAAGCTAATGGTAGGAGGAGACTTCATATTCACAAGGCCAACACTATCTTTACTTCTTCTCTTACATTGCCACCTTTAAACTGTCGGGTAACTTCTCCAAACTAATTTATTATTAGAGTGTAATGGTCGTAGGAAATTATTTTACTATTGTGACATTCAATCTAAACTCTTTTTTTTTCATATCATATAATCAATTTTACGATATAGTTACGGTAATGAGGCAACATAAATGCATTTCAGTATTATATAGCTTAAATCCATTCTAGTCCGTGGAATATTGAGAATTAATAGTTTTGATCTCTTCCTCTTTTTGCACTTCAAGGGGAACTCCACAATTTCCCCTCATTTTTCCACACAATTAATTTCCTCAAATATCGTGATTGTGTAATTTGTGTCCTCCACTTTTAAATTGTAAACAATCACAATGATTGGAATTTGGAAAAAAAAAAATGTGTGAAAAGTATAGCATAGACTCCATTGATGGAGGAAGAAAACTTGAAGAAAAGAAAACTAGATTCTCACTATATTATTTCACACAAAACAGAAATTACAAGTAGTGTTAGAATAAAGGACATTAGAGTGTATTCATTCAACTATCAAGTGTTAGAATTCGTTCTAGTGGAAGAATCTAATGACTTTAGAGGACGGTGTTGGTGCGCAAGAGGAGGGAGTTTTTTCTTTGCTTTGGCGGAGTCCGGCCCCGTCCAAAGTAGTGGCGTTCTCTTGGGCTTTACTTCTCGATCGTATGCCAACGAGAGCTAACCTTGCTCTTCGTCATATTTTGGAACCAGATTCGTCTCTAAATTGTGTGTTGTGTGGTAGAGGTGTGGAGACATCTGCACACCTATTCCTGCATTTTGATATTTCATCGTTGATTTGGCGTGGAGTTTTGAATTGGCTAGACTTTAATTTTGTAACTCCTCATAACCTTTTTGTGCAATTTGATTGTTGGAATAGTGAGGCGAATTCGAAAAGGCTCAAGAAAGGGGTTTGGTTGATTTGGCATGCAACAATTTGGATGATTTGGAAGGAAAGAAATGCGAGGATTTTTAATGATCAAGCAAAGGATTAAGGATGTTCATGAGATTGCGGATGAAATCAAAGTGGTGTCTTGGTTTTGGGCGTTGAGTAGACTTAAGATAGCTTCATTCCTCTTTTACGAGTGGACTTGGAATCTTAGAGAGTGCCTAAATAGAAGATAAAGGTGGCTGTTTTTTTGGATCTGCTATAGGGTCTCTGTTGTGTTCGTATCAGCTGTTATGGCAGGGGGTTTTTCTTGCGCTGCAGTTCAGCTTGTTGGGAGGGGTCTCTGTGCATAGATTTATTTTTTGGTTTGCATGATTGTAATGCCCCATTCAGCCGCTGTGTTATTTGTTTTTTTCCTCCTGTAACAGTTAGCCTGTGCACTTCTTGTGCTAGGCAATTTTAAAAAAAAAAATATATCGATATAAGTTGATTAAAAAAAAACTATCAAGTGTTAGAACTGTAAATAAAAAAAAAACTATCAAGTGGTAGAATGAAGGATGGGAGTAGTTAATCAAAATTGGACCAACGACTATAATTTATTCTCTCATGCAAAATCTTCAATGTGTTCCGAAATCTTGAACTGGCCAACAATATTTAATGGTTCCGCTCAAATAAAAAATTATATCGATTTTTTTTCTTTTTTCCATGGTAGAGTCATGCATATTTCCTCGGTGCCTATTGGGCCAACGATGCTAATGTTCGCAATGCACTGCACATTCGAAAGGTAATTATTTATTATTTTATACAAATAATAAAGGTATATTTAGCAGCACGAGAAGTGCACCCTAATTTTTGTGCTGGTTACTGCTATATATTTGCAATTCAGGGAAGTATTGGAAAATGGAAGCGTTGCAACTTTGACATACCTTTCAAGGAGGAAATAGTTAGCAGCTTTCAGTATCATGTAAAACTTAGCAGAAAAGGCTATCGTTCATTAATATACAGGTCAATCAATACTTTTAATTATATATATGCATATTGCTATGTGTATCTGATTCCTTGTTTTCAATACTGTATTTTAACTATCACTACCTCGACACATCATCAAGCTTTATAAAAATGTTTGAAAAATGTAAAAGTGTTTTGAAGCAAAGAAAAATAAGGTTTTTTGGTGACCTGTACCGTACAAGTGTTGTATAGATATCGAACCCTGATGTATGTCGGACAACGAAACATGTTTAATATTATACGTGTCTGTGCTTCATAAATTTGACATAATCTTACCAAATAATTAGTTGTGTGATTTTCATTATTAAAGACAATTTTTGTTAACAGTGGGGATCATGACATGAAAGTTCCATTTTTGGCAACTCAAACGTGGATAAGATCTTTAAACTATTCCATCATTGATGATTGGAGGCAGTGGTATTCTAATTCTCAAGTAGCAGGGTATGTAAATTAATTCATGCAGTACAATGTTATATCTCTATAAAATGTTACATTAATTATCTCAATTTTATTCAACATTATTGATAGATACACGAGAACTTACTCAAATCGGATGACATTTGCAACTGTGAAGGTAACAACTTTAGCATGCATCATAGAATTTAATCACAACAATAGCCTGTTTGTGTGTGTGTGTATATATATATATATAACTAATTTTCACGTAATGTATATAAAATTACAGGGAGCAGGACATACGGCTCCAGAGTACAAACGTGAAGAATGCTTAGCCATGTTGAGTAGGTGGATATCTAATAACCCACTCTAGGAATTAATACACCAACTAGATCTCCTACCTGTGCTGTCGCACGGGTCATTTATAGTGTGTAATAAAATAAAGCAGAATATAACATATAATAAATTTCATGTATAATAATAAAAATATTGAAAAAATAATAAAAACTCAATATCATATATAAGACACCAATAAAAAAATTGTCAAAGATGACAAATTTTTTACATCTTTATCATTTTCAATGTTCATACATTTTAGATTAGGTACGTAACAGATTATTTTTAGAACCAAATAGGTGTGTGTATTCTTATAATTTTAATGAAATTTATGCATTTTAAAAGCCTATTTATCATTATATGCAAGCCTAATATTATTATTTTTTCTAAATATATTTGTCATAAGTTGATAAACCAACTTGATATAGATGAAAGTAATTTACAAAGATAATAGGACACTGGTTTCGTAAAAATGTTCTTGACTTGAGAATTATCATTATACAATCCAAGAAACACCATTTCAATAATTTGAGAAAAGCAAGGAACAAATATTAACTCAGAATGCAAATTATCTTTGCATTTCAACGGGACGTTAAACTTCCCAACACAACGATTAAGCTATAAGATCTCAAACATCCTTAGAACCAAGTAAGCGCAATATTTGAAATTATAATAAGTGATCAGATTATGGTTTAAACCTTATATGATAAACTCAAAGTGTGTATCAAATATTGCAAAAGGTACATAGTTTTTTACAGTCACAGCTCATTGCACAATTCAGTTTTCCAGCTTTATATCCGGTCCTGGCCAGGCGATGCTGGTAGATTATGTTGACTGCCTTTAGATTCCACTTAGAGACCTCGGCCTTAATTAACCATTTATGATCTCATCTTCAGAACCCTCAAGTACTTGAATTAGTAAAATATCACATGGATAATCAATTTGACAGACCGCAGAAATTGCTTGCGCATACACCTGATAAAGCCAAATTGTGCAAAATGAACAAAATATAAACTCCATATTTTGCCAATGTCATTGATTGCTTATAATAGTTGAAAATTCATTAAACAACTCAACATCAAATGGAAACTCATCTACAACTGCTACAATAATATTTATCTTCTTTAATTACTAAGAAGCTATGTGTATTACAGAAACCTAAAGTAATGATATCTATAATCTACATCAATACAATGCTAATTCAAGCTTTAGCACAGGGAAAGTATTTGTGTTTCTAAGTCTATTCTCAATTGAGTTAAAATCTTAAAAGTATAATGTGTCATGTATCCTCTTGCGACATCTGTGAAATCTACGTTCGACTTAAACAAATTAATTAACACTATTGCACGGAAACTTGTTGGTAGCTTAGACATCACCTCTTAGCATAAATGAAACGCAGAAGTTTGGTGACATACCTCTTTCTCATTGAACATTGGAATTTGAACCAAAACCATTGGATAAATGCATACAGATCCTTCAACATCATCAACCTTGAATGGATCCCTGTTAATTCTTGGCCTAACCTTCTTAAATTTGACACCCCAAACAAAGAAGCATACGGTCCACAAATTGGATAAGAAACAAAACAATACAAAATCCAAGCAACATTAGCCATTTTGAAAGAGCTTGACTTCTCTCTCCAGCGAGAATTTTTTGAACCAATGCCAACGATTTAAATTCAGTTCAATTATAAATTTAGCTAAGAATAAGATTGTAGACCGCAACAAAGCTATAAATAGAATACATAAGCCTACTCAGATGCAAAGCAAAATAACAAAACATGTTCCTTACACTATACATAAAACTTTTTAGAACACCCTTTTAGAGAAAAAAAATTTTAGGTGACTTGAATAAATGAATTTGCAAAGTAAATATAGATTTTTAACAGACCAGAAAAGTCTTCAATCAATTTCACATGAGCCAACATAGAATAAACTAATGGAGATAAAGATCAATGACATTGAAAAATGTTAGCGGCTATAAAAAGCCTAAAGGATTATGGTTCAATGACATTCAAAATTTCTAATGATGGCTATTTTATGTATAAAGGCACCATTGTATAGCCTTACCTTAAACATACATGCCACTTGTTAGAATAAATATTGTAGCATTTGTTTGAACCGACACACAACTTTGAAACACTCTACAACAAAAACTTCCCTTAATTGCTTTCGGTGCCACAACTTTGCCAAAGGAACTCCATATAGTCAGATTGCAACCTATCTTAATTCTCATTAGGAATTTAGTATATATATATATATATAAAATAAAATAAAATAAAAAAGAATATTAACTTTACCATCAGTATTAGCATCCATTCCAAAGACCAGAAAAAACTCAAATCAACAAATCATTGATTTACATTCTACAATATAAAAAATAGAAAAGGAAGAGTAAGGTGAGAAATTATAATATGTCAAAAGCATCAAATAAGCCTACATAGCTTAATGCAATCTAAATCATTAGTCCATGTTTGCCAGAGTAATTTTTTATAATCATTAGTAGATTAAATATAAAATGAGGCTAAGTAAGAAGAGTTTACCCGCATCAATAATTGATTCAAGAACAATAGGACCATTTATAACAAAGATTTAACAATTACTACCTTCAAATATGTTCACACTTCACATAGTTATGATAAATGTCTAGAAAATTACATCCAATACCTCTGTATTTTAGTTACAGGCTTTCACCGAATCTCTCATATTTTTAAATTTTAATGATAGAACATATGCAATAACAGGGCATATTAAGCACATATTGTTGTATGCTTGAGAAACCTGTGTTGATAGTAGAGATAAAATGTAGAATGATATAAAATTTAAAATGAACACGTGAGCATTATGTTTTAAAACAAACCTTCTCAACCTTATGTTTAACTTTGAATGCTAAAAACTAAATAAACATGCATCTGCATACTCATATAAAAGCTTCATATAATTTTTGCTGCAATTGCAAACCTTAATAGCTTTGGAATAGCATATGTACAATTGAAAAAGAGTTATCTCAAGATCATTAGCTCCCGAAGATTATCTTCAAGATTTTACAAAATCATAACAGATGCAGTTTCCAAAAACAGGAATAAAGTTGTAAATATATAAAGTAGACGTATATATATTTTTATTTAATTTCTGTTGGAGTTGCAAGTTGCAACCAACACTACTGCATGTAATTAAACAAAATAGCAAATCTAAAAGTATTAAAACCTTTCTATTCAAATAGAAGTTTAACCTCAAATACAACCATAATATGATAGTTATCATCACAAAAAAAACGTAATGAAATAAAATCAATTATTGAGAGATTCCAAAGGAAAGAACTTCACTATCTGTCTCTCTACAACACTCACCTACCAGCTGTTGTAGCACTGCCACAATGTCCCCATCTCCCAAATACATATCAGCTACTAAGAATCTAAAAAGAATCACTACATAATTAGTGTCCAATTCTATACAACTAAGAAGCGTCTAAAATGAATGAAACTAAGAAGAAAAATCAATTCTTTACATAATTAGTGTCTCAACCCCTAATTTGAAAATTCATAAACTGTAAAATCAACAAACCAATAAAAAAAAATGATTCAGTTACTGTCAATTTCACAACAAAACATTTAATACCATAAGAGAAGCAGATTTAAGCATTACCTTAATGGTCGAAATCGAATCATCCCCGAAATGGGTCGCCACTACAAATTTGAGTTATTGATCTGCCACCAAGTTCAAAGCCAGTGAAGTTATAAAAGCAAAACAGAAGGAAAACCCACTACAACTTAGGTACTCCAAAAAGAGGATGGGTCACGGACAGTCCAAAAGTGGGGAGCATTAGTAGTTTGATGAAATTTCACCATGCTATAGCGCCACTATAATGTGTAAGTCGTGCACTCTTATGAACCTCGCCACTACTTTTCTAATAAGTTAGTTTCTAACAATATTGATAGTGTAGGCTAAACTAACATTTCAATTTCAATTGATATTGTAGCATCATTAATGATTAATTAATATAGTTAACAATGTAGGCTAAGCTAACATTTCAATTTCAATGTTTGATGTTGATTCATATACAGGGAGAAAGAAACCAAAAAAATTCTACAATCATCACTAATTTTAGCTTAAAAATAAAATGAAGAAGCTATAACTCAAAATTCCGATTGGGTATTCTGAAAAACATCTTGATGCAATGGAAGTGTTACTGATGTGTTGTGTGTTCTTTTTAACATAAAATTTCCAAATTACTTCAAATGTATTTTAGTTTAACTTCACATTCAGCTAAAAGTTTGGTTGAAGCATTTTATCAAATAGAAAACATGCAATGTATCATTAGGCACAAAAAAGCATAATCAAAACGAAACAAAAACAACACAATTCAATACATAAAATCACTTCAACTCAACCATTTTTTTCAACATGAAAAGCCAAGGTGAAAGAAAGAAAGCAAGGCATTTTAATAGTGAGTTTACCTTTGACAGCGACGGAGGATGAAGATGTGAAACCGGTGAAACAAACCACGATGAACAGTGATCGATCAGAGCAAACCAAATCGATGTAGGTGATTCACCGAATCGAGTTAGGGTTTTGAGAAAAAACCAAATGTAGGTAAAATTGAAGGAGAGAAGACGTTAGAATAGATGCTTATGACGCTGCCGGAAGAAGGAGGGGATGCCATCGGAGTAAGGTGGCGAGATTACCTGTGAGGAGGAAAACGACGGTGCATGAATGGGAAATCAGAGTCTCAATGACGAAGTCAGAGTTTACTGGTAACAGGATTGTTAGTTTACACGGTCTTTCTTCTCCAATGTAGTTGGGAAGATGTTTATCGGTAATAGAAACCATGTGTATGTTACCAATGCACTTGTGAGTTGAAATTGAAAGACTGTGTTTATTGGGAACAGATGGATTGTGTGGAGATCAACACAGATGCATCTAAAGGCCAGAACAGTTTGGAGCCAAAACCATCAGAATTAGGGTTGGCACACTTTGTTAGCAATGTTATTCATATTGGAAATAAGTATGATTGCTAAGTCCAACATGAGGAAAATTGATTTTAGCCAAAGTTAATAGGCTTAAATATGATAATCGTCCCGGTAAAAAAATAATTTGAAATACATCCTTGTAAAAAAAAAATTGTTTGAAAAAGGTCCCTGGCCCCACTTCATGTCTGACTTGACATTCTAATCGATGACATGGCAGTTGCTGACTGTGCAACCTTTGCCACGTGGCAGTCCACGTAATTAAAAAAATAAATAAATTCTGGAAATTATTTTTTAAATTTAAAAATCATAAAACATTTCTGAAAATACTTTTCCGAAAAAAAAACTTTGAAAATTAAAATTTTCGAAAACTTAATTTTTTGACAAAAAAACTGTTAAAATTAAAAATTTTGAAAAAAAATGTGAAAATTAAATATTCGAAAAATAGATTTTTTTAATTTGAAAATTATATATTAAATTTTTTTCGAAAATAATGACAGTTATATTTTCAAAAGTTATAAATTTATAATTTTCGAAAATTAATTATAAATTTAAAAAAAAATCTAATTTCTTGTTCTTTTACAAAAATTTTAATTTTAAAAAAAATTCAGAAAATTATTTAAATATTTTAAAATTTATTTTCTGAATTTTTTTATTGTTTTTTAAATTTATTTTCATATTTTTTAATTTTAAAAACAATTTTCAAAATTTTAAAAATATTTTTAAAAATTTAATATTAGGTGGCACATCACGTCAGCGTCACGTGGCAAAAGTTGCACAGTCAGCAACTGCCACGTGGCCAAAACCATGCCAAATCAGCTGAATAGTGGGGCCATGGACCTTTTTCAGATAATTTTTTGTACAGGGATGTATTTCAAATTTTTTTTTTATAGGGACGAAAATCAAAACTGGCTCAAATTACAGGGACGATTATCATATTTAAGCCAAGTTAATAATATAGGGATGATGAATTTTATTTCATTGTATTCGGGGAGAATTTTTGGAGGTTAGATAGTTGTCTTAATTCTCTTTAAGCATATGTTGGAGAGACTTTCACCTGCAAGTCTTGTGAAATTGCAGTGTTTGCTGTAACATAAAATGATATTTTATAAAATAATTTTGGAAAGAAAAAAACTTACAAACAAACGTATATCAACAATGATTTTTAAAAAATATTAAAACAAATGGGCCTTTACTACTAGATCTTAACAAAACTGTGTTTCAACTCAAGCAACAATCAGAAAAAATGGGAGGGATTTTAAAAAAAAAAAAGGAAGGAACAAATCAGAGAAATAGAGAATATTGTGAGAGGAGGGTTTTGGGAGTTTATTTTTTTGTTTTCATAATACAAAATCCTCTTTATTTGAGGAACTTGAAAATTTTATTGGAGGAGAGTTTATATAAATTCTTAAAATTAAAAAAATATTAATCATTAGAATTAATTTATCATTCTCTACAAAAATACTCTTTAAAAAAATGTGAAAGATTTCTTTATTTTCGCATATAATTTAGCTCTCTCATTCCCTCTCTTCCAAACTCCCAATCAAAGCCTAACACCAGATGTGTAGTAGATGGGCATAATAACTTGCTCAAATGCAATTAAGGTACAAAATAGTTGGTGCAGATTACATTCAAGGCTTAATTGCATTTTTAGCCCCCTAACTTTTCCAAAGTTGCAATTTTGGTCCCCTAAGAAAAAAACTACAAAACAACCCCCTAAGTTTTGCAACTGTAGTTTTGGCCCCCAAGGCAAAAAAAAATAACACGTGACACCCACTTAGGGTGCCACGTCAGCGTAGACCGAGTCAATATCGCAACTTAGGGGGCTGTTTTGTAGTTTTTTTTCTTAAGGGGCCAAAATCGCAACTTTGGAAAAGTTAGGGGGTTAAAACTGCAATTAAGCCTACATTTAACTGGCTTGCAACAAGCACATGATTTAGAGGTAACTAGGTTAAAAATAAGAACCTAGTGGTCCGGTGACTTCATTACGTATGCACTCTGCAATTAACTGCAGAAAACCAGAAATGCCTAATTGATATATACGTTTGATGAAACTTCACATATGTGATCTAGAGTAGAAAGAAGGGATGACCGAATGTGAATGGAGTGGAAGCTACTAGATTAAGATTTTAAAAGACAATTTTTGTTTTAAAAAGTCTTGAGGATTTTAAAAGATTTTACATGATTTTCAAGATTTTAAAAGACTATCAAGTTTTAAAATTTGAATTTCAATGAATTTACATCATAAGTCTGACGAGAATTTGTCTGTGCAAATATTCCGGCACTCAAGTTAATATCTAAGTGAGATGAAAGAGATATCAATTGAGAATTAAAATATGTTCAGTATATTGTCTCCTTGGAAAGAACTTGTTTGGTTTATATGATTGAGTTGAGTATAATAAACCATCAGACAATGGATATTGTCGGTCATACTTTTTATTTAAAAATTAATCTATCTAAATATAAGGAAATTGCTTTATGGGTATGGTTTTGAAAAACCTTCAAAGATTGTTATTGCATGGGACTGATTCTCATGGTTCTCATATTGATTGTGTGTAAATGGTTTATAATCTCATGAACCAAAAACAAAGTGTATTGGGGCTGCATTTGCTAAGCAAGCAAATGTCAACTATCAAGTTTGTGTGAACAAATTTTTAGCCTCGTTGATAATTCATTCATAGATCCACCCCTATGATAAAGGATAATCAACAACCACAACCAATCATCGCCGCTCCACCCGTGTCTTTTGATTGTGTACAAATCCAAATCATTTATATTTTGTAACTTTGAAATTGTTATGTTGATTTTTTTGTGCTATTTTAATTTACAAAAACATATATATTAATGCGATGGATTCCATTAATACAAATGGATTAAAATAAGTGAACATAGACACATCACCCACTTTGATTCTAAATACCTAGAGGAAGATAAAAACTGAATGATTGTAAAATAGTGGAAATAGTTTCATGAGCAATTCAAAATAGAGAGACCAAAGCTATAATTAATGCACATGAGTTATCAATTCAGAGTGCTACTTTACCAAGTGAATTACACTTACCAACCAGTATAACATAACATTTTCTTTTCTTTTGTTACTCCCTCTGATCTCATATATAAACAAAGATTATTTTTTCATATAGATTAAATACATCCGTCAATTAACCTAAAAAAAATAATCTATACTTATATATATATATATATATATATATATATATATATATATATATATATATATTTATATTTGA
>Ga0315914_1004883_pt1 | contig 19826 bp, 7 predicted proteins | sample MpolenodulesMG_FD_203920 | JGI IMG/M metagenome (GOLD analysis project Ga0315914, IMG submission 203920) | Medicago polymorpha root nodule microbial communities from Los Angeles, California, United States - elongated nodules | ecosystem: Host-associated > Plants > Roots > Nodule | place: USA... | reverse complement strand
CTTTATTATTTAATCTACGAAAAATAGAGAAACGCGGTCCACCGTAAGGTACGGTGTACTTAAGTGTTGTCTTGCTGACCACACAAGTGATTCTATAAATAGAACCTTGTGCTGAAGCATTACAGACCCTTTTTGTGAGTGCTTAACCTAATTCACAAAAGTTGTGAAACTCTAGCCGCCGCTCTCTAAACCTTGTTCTCTCTGAATCTCCGTTGAAATTGGCTAGCACCGGTCATCGGAGAAGTTCTATTCGTGTGGACTGAGTAGAGGCATCGCTGCTTTGCTTTGCTCGTGATCAAAAATATTTCTTCTACAAAGGTTCTGCTCTTCAAGAGGTAAACACATGAATCTTAAAGTGTTTAAGTTTATGTTTGATTTGTGATTAATGATTTAATCAAGATCCGTTTCAATGGGATTTGTTCCGCTAAGAGGATTATAAAATTTAGAAAAACCTCTCTTAAATCCCTTCAAGTATCACTAATTTGATAGTTTTCTAACTGATACTTCATCCATAGCGGTTGTATGCAACAATTAGCAGCTTGTTCTAGACAATGCAATAGTTGATTGTCTTTTATTAGTCTAGGATATCAGATTCTCACCAAGGAACTGACAATTTTCACTGGTGGATTTTCTTTCAATTCTGTCCTCAGCATAGCCAGCATCACAAAATCCAACTAGCTTATAATCTTGGGATTTCTTATAAAGCAACCCAAGGTTAGTTGTTCCTTTCAGTTACTTGAAGATTCTCCAAGAAGCAACTAAATGAGATTCTCTAAGATCTTATTGGAATCTTGGACACAAACAGACACTGAATAGAATATCAAGTCTAGAAGTTGTTAGGTAAAGCAAAGAGCTTATCATACCTATGTACAACTTCTGATCCACTTTGATGCCAGTGTCTTTTTTGCTTGAGTTGCATGTAGGATGCATAGGTCTATCTTAAACTTCTTCAAAAGCTCCTTTGTATACTTGAATTGATGAACATAGACTACATCTTTGCATTGATTGATTTGAATTCCAATGAAGAATTTAAATTCTTCCCCTCATCATATTAATCCTCATATAACATCATTAATCATAAAAAATCTATCTTCAATAAAATAATATAATACTCAATCAAAAATGCATCATCACTACAACAACAATCGAGACTCCACATATTTTACCTCATAAAATTAATTAAATAGAAATTCGGGGTGTTACATGAATCGATTTAGGGACTAAAATACGTTTTTGTCCTCGTTTGAAGATTAAATCCATTCACATGAAGATTGAATTGAGTCGATGAACAAACTATGAAAATTGAATCAATTAATATTGTCTCCTACATGTTTTGAATCGATTCAAACATGTTCCAAAACTCTTTGTTTGCACTGAACCAATTTAAGATGTCTTTTATTACATTTGAATTAATTCACAAGTGTAAAATTACTTAAGAATAATTTAAGGCACACTAAGAGCCTACACTTTATAAAATATGATTTCCACCTCAAAGCAGGTTCAAAACATCAGTTTTGCAAAAGTTGCATGCATGCAAAATATGTTTATGCGCAAGGGGAGAATAAGTTAAAAACTTAAGAGTGCCAAAACACAATCTAAAACTATCCTAGAAATATAAGACATCACTCAAAACATGAGATACAATATTAGAAACTACATATATGTGTGGATAGTTTTCTAAATTAGGTCAATTAGAAGATTTTCTCTATAATTCCTTGAACCATGTAATCCCTTGGGTACCTTTGATTGCAATCGAATTACTTAGCTTTAATTTAGTTTAAAATTGTGCTTAATACTTTTTGTATGTCTGGATATATCATTAATCAATCTAGTTCTCGAATGATTATTAACCCTACTTTTGTGACTCGACCTAGAATTAAATTTTTAATTTGTAATAGTTTTAGACATATTTTATTACCGCTTTTGTGACAATAGTTTTAACATACGATCAAATCTTCAATGATCAAGAACACACCTACGAAATTGAGGGGTTGTGATCCGCAAAGAGGGTTATGAGCCAAGACACTGGTCATAACTATTTTGTTAAAACTCTTGACTATAAATAATCAATTGTATGCTCTGGACACGGTCACCAAGAATCAACAGAGAAGTGAACCGAAAATGACCCAATCATCTTTTTATCAATTTTCATTCCTCATTTGTGTATCCCTCTAATTCACACATCCTAATTATAATTGTCGTTGTAAGTAGAAATTTCACAATCCATGCAAATTTTAACTTTATAAATACTAGCAGAAAGATAAACACTCATCTGCCTGTCTTTCCGACGATATCATGTAATGAATTGATTACCCTTTTTACTTATTTTCAATAAAAGTTTGTTTATAAAAAATATAAGACCATCTCTTTGTAAATATGTTAGAATACTCTTTATATCTTATTTTTCCTATAAAATAATTCATAACATATCTAATGATTTATCTCCTCAAAAAAAATGATTTATCCTAAATAAATAAAACAATGATTTTATGCAAAAATATATGTGCAATTCATGTCTTTTTTGTGGAAATTAAATGCCAACAAATACGAGTCCTCGTTGTTGTGGCTTCGTGGAAGATGGAAAATATGTAGTCAACTGTGCACACGTACGTACATAACCACAATCTAATTACCTAAACCAGTCGGTTCACAATTTATATATATGCCATTTCTTTCACTTCTCCATCGACACCAAACCCTGCCAAGTATATATATACAAGGCAGATCACATCACACATATAACATGTATTAAAAACTATGACCAAACCAAACTGATTCTACACAAACTATGATCCTCTTAGTCTCTTTGCTTCTTGGATCTCAAGATATTAGGGTAAGAATTGTGGTGATGGAGAGAAGTGTGAGCTACATGATGAAAGGGCACAAATTACCAAGGTATTGGCGCGCCTCAATTTGAAGACATGGTTAACATGAAATTACTAACCATGTCATTTGATTGAGCCGCGTCAATATCTCGCTCGTGATCCACTTCTTTTCATCTCCATGTACCCTTCTCAATCTCAAATTTCCGGTATGTATATATATGTCTTCATCAATATTATTATTCTTAAATTTTCCTCTCAAATTTTCTTTTTATGTTCTTTTTGTTTCCTCTCAAATTTTCCTTCTCACATATCTCTGTCCTTTTCCCTTTATGGCGTTGGTCTTTTTTTTTTTCTTCCTTAATGCGTTGAACTTGGGAAGAACGTTTCTTCTCTACTTGTTTTCCACGCCAATAACCATGTGAACTTTGTGTATATTTTGTCAATTAATTAAACTTACCTTAATTAAAATAAAGCTAGCCATAAAAACATTTTCATTGAGAATTTGTCATTAATATATGAGTTAAATGACAAAAAATGTGATTAGGAGGGTTCTAAATTATAGTTGTGGACCAGTTATGTTTGGAACTTTGATATTAATTGCTGAAAAATACGGTAGATGCAGCCAAAATTACGGTTGTGATAGCAATGTAAACTTGTAAAGACCTCTAAAATATTTATGTGATTACAGTTGCAAATTGCAATTTAAAACTATAGTAATCAGTTTAATTAGAGAAGATATATTCACTTACATAAGAATAATAAAATTAAGACATTAGAGTCTTGTGTTAGGTAGGAGTAGGATGCATAAATATTGATCTTGTTATCACAAAATCTCCATTAATTGTGGCCTGCTTTGCTTGTTACCACCAACTTAGATTGGTATACCCTTTTAATCTCTATAATAATCCTGAGAACCCCACAACATCTATCTCAACGAATATTTCAAAAATTTGTGCATTACTTGTTATATAGATAGTTGAACAATTATATGAAGAAAATGCATATTAACGTCAGCAGGAGTAGGTGAAATATTGGCGTATCAGGTCGGCCATCAGAGCTTGCACTAACCATTATTCTATTCATTATCTATTACATAAAATTGAAAAAATTTCTAGAAAGAAAAAATAGCTGAGAAAAATATATTAAAATAGAATGCATGAAAAATAATTATTAATCATTATTTAAACTTGTTAGTCCCGAAGCCGTGACTGGGGTACGAACTCCTTCTCCTCCACTTATGTGTGAGTTTAAATTGTTATTTGTAATTTTGTCTATCTATAAAAAAATTAATTAAAAGATCACTCATTCACTTTGATTTCATGTTAATATAATTTTTCCTTTATAATGAAAATTCTTTGTGTTGATAAATTTGTCCGATTAAAAAAAAATAGAGTTCTTTGCCTTTTCTAAACAAAATAATATTCAGATGTGTTTTTCTTTAACACAATTATATTCATGAAGTTTGATTGGGTATAAACATTTTATTTGATCATTCAATGTCATATCATATCAATATTCAATCAAATTTCAAGGTATTGAAGATTTTACCTTTTTTGTACAAATATCATTCGGGTTAGTGATTTATGAATTTAGATAAACAAAAATAAAAAAATATATGAAGCTAATTAAGCATACTATGCTAGCTATGAGACGGATGACAATTTTGAGAATAATTTAGATCATATACCTGCCACAATTTGTTAGGTCATCAATAACATAATTCACTAGCTAATCATTTAAGACAATTTCAAATCATTTAACATTTGTTTTTATTTATTTTGTTTTAAAGAGTTTAAAGCAAAATAAACTCACATACTAAATGCATAGAAAGTGAGAAATGTGAATCCAAATACGAGTCTCAATATATCAAATGTCGTTGCTATTTACCATTTGAGCTACTTAATAGGCAAAATCATTTGAGTTCTGATCAATCAAAAATGACAAATAGAAAATTACATTTTCTTATCATAGCAATATTTCCACTTTATGGAGACATATGATAACATAATAGAACTAGGTCTTTAGTCCTTGATAATGCCCTCCATATCCATGAGCTGTATCAGTTAATAAATATATGCACCTATAAATATTAATGTCCTTGTCCATGAGTTGTATCAATTAATAAGAATGCACTATATAGTACACAGAACAATAAATTCTCTGTTTATTGTGGTGGTGGATTTGTACTACTACTGAAGGATACTCATGATGCTTAAGCATTAGAAGAATCTAATTGAGAATAATGTTAAGGATCGGTTACAGGAAGAGGGCATGGGTAGAATTAATTAATGAAGGGAATCCTTCATCGTTGAGGTATTCATCAGAGAGCTATCTAGTAGCTCTTAAAGGTTCAAACTCAAGTGGGGGCTTTCTCTAGTTTGCATTAAATTCTATACCAAAATTGCATGTGTCTGCCCAGGCTCTTTGAATGGTGATGTTTCTCTCCAAATGATTGATTTGCGGTAAATATTTTTAAACGCAGGCACTAGCATTGTGATTCTTATGTCCCTTTTTGTAAAAATATGTAAGAAAAATTATGGGTAATAAAAAAAGTTGTTGGAGCGATAAATTTATCTAAAAATGTGTGTGACTATTTTCAAAATTATCATCTGTATATAAATGCATATCATTTATGAGCAATTGTCAAAAGACTTGAGTAGGGCACCAACTTAGTTGGGCACTGGTCTTTTTGGATGTCATTTTGCTCTTGACTTATAAAAAAAAATCATTCAATATTATTTTTCATATTTCAAGAGGAATTTCATACTTCCTATGGTTCTTTTTATAAGAGATAAACGAGTCAACAAAAGTTGATGTATCTCGTTCATAATATAGACCAAATACATCAACTTTTGTTGTTTCATTTGTCTTTTATAAAAAAAATGACTGCATATAATAATAGTATGTTTAAAAGGTTTATTTAGAAAAAGAGTAATAAATACATCTAGAAATTTGTAGATGATATTATATTTAAGGACAAAAATATATTTATAAATTGTTTTATAATTAAGAACAGAGGGAGTATGTGGAGAATTGTACGTTCAACGTGTTATAAATTAATGAGTTTGAATGTTACTCTAAAAGCTAGTTTAAAGGATCCCCGTTCTTTATATGGGTGGATGGCTAAACATGTCCTATATTTTGGGTTGGCTTAAATATGATAATCGTCCGTGTAATTTCGACCAGTTTTGATTTTCGTCCCTGTAAAAAAAAAAATTGAAATACATCCCTATAAAAAAAAATTGTTTGAAAAAGGTCCCTGGCCCCACTTCATGTCTAACTTGGCATGCTAATCGCTGACGTGGCAGTTGCTGACTGTGCAACCTTTGCCACGTGGCAGTCCACGTAATTAAAAAATTAAAAATAAAAATAAATTCTGGAAATTATTTTTTAAATTTAAAAAATCTGAAAATAAATTTAAAAATCATAAAAAATTTCTGAAAAAAAATCTGAAAATACTTTTACGAAAAAAAAATCTAAAAAGAAAACTTTGAAAATTAAAATTTTCGAAAACTTAATTTTTTGACAGAAAAACTGTTAAAATTAAATATTCGAAAAATAGATTTTTTTAATTTGAAAATTATATATTAAATTTTTTTCGAAAATAATGAGAATTATATTTTCAAAAGTTATAAATTTATAATTTTCGAAAATAAATTATAAATTTAAAAAAGAAATCTAATTTCTTGTTCTTTTACAAAAATTTTAATTTTAAAAAAAAAATCATTATTTTTCAGAATATATAATATTCAAAAAAATTCAGAAAATTATTTAAATATTTTAAAATTTATTTTCAGAATTTTTATATTGTTTTTAAAATTTATTTTCATATTTTTTTAATTTTAAAAATATAATATTAGGTGGCATGCCACGTCAGCGCCACGTGGCAAAAGTTGCACAGTCAGCGCCATGTGGCAAAAGTTGCACAGTCAGCAACTGCCACGTGGCCAAAACCATGCCAAATCAACTTAATAGTGGGGCAGGCACCTTTTTCAAACAAATTTTTTTTTTCCAGGGACGAAACTCAAAACTGGCCCAAATTTCAGGGACGATTATCATATTTAAGCCTTTTGGGTTTGATAGCGCTTTTTGGAGGGAACTTGGTGAGATTTGTCTGTGTTTGTTCGTGAATGGAAATCACGAGAAAACAATACATACAATCGTGACGGAATTCAAAAAATTTCGTATTCGATTGATTACTATGAAGGATCATGAACCAATGATCGGATGATTACCTTTTGTAGCAGAGTATCATTCAAAATCCTTTCACTCATAGTGCTAGTTGGGCCGAATGGAAGTTTAGAGAGAGTGTGCGTGATTTCAGAATGCGGCTGCTAGAGTATCTGAAAAATGGATTGTGTTATTTGCTTCGGTACTTGGGTTCTATTTATAAAGTCACTTGTATACATTGTACCTTACGGTGTACCACCTTTCTCATTTAAATGCATGGTACTTTATGGTATACCGTCTTCTCTAACTCACGATAGTGCAACGTAAGATCCCACTATTAAATACTTATTTATTTTAATCTCTCAATAATTTTTATTTATGTGTGTTACCACGTAGGTTCTCGTAACCTTGGCAATAATGGTAATACAAACACTTAATATTATAAACACTAAGTGGTATCAAAACACATAATTGCTACTCAAATGACTAGAATAATGTCATGTAATCTGACAATACATTTCATTAATAATGACCATGTGTATGATTAATCTTTTGCCCTATGTTCATATTGAACACATGACAAAGATCGTGCCACCCTTGTATAGTTCAATATAGGGCCCCGTAGACATTACTTTTGTTATGTATAGGAGGGGGACATTTCATCTAGATCACTCGTGTCCCTCGACGTGATTTATAAAATGTCCATCAACTGACTATATAATCATCTTGTTACAAATAACACTTGAAAAAAAAAAAAAGGCTCTTAACTCCACACCTAGGGATCATGGTGGTTTTAGGTCAAAGGATGACATACACCACTATCTCTATAAGATTATCATATGACACCTACATAATACATTGTGTAGTGTTCTCATGTCAGATCAATTTAATATATATGTTACTCCTAATATCAATATATGTGTTAGATATGATCATTAGTCTACTCAGATAATAATCTATACACATTATTGTTTTCTCACTTCACAATAAAATTTGACTACATACACTTTAAGAATAAAATTCATATAATTAATGGGGTTTGACGATTAAGTCACATTTAATGTTATTAATTATACTATGAACTTTATTAATTTGAAACAAACATAATAAAAAAATATCTACTGTTTTTTTGGTACATAAAAAAAAATATCCTTTATTCCTTAAAAAAATATCTTTTATAATTAATAAATAAATATTCATGATACAATTGCTAAGTTTGACATAAAATCTTATTCACATCTAAGGCTTACACCTACGATAAGTGCACTGTTGACTGCTTTTTTGGGTTTCGTATCTGGGAGTCTTCATCTATGCTTTCTTCGGTTGTGCTTGGGAAGTTTGTCCGAACTCCATTATAGAGGTTTTCCCTTCTTTTGGATTCTTTTTTTTTATTTATCCCTCTGGTGTGGGGTTGATTTTTGGTCCATTTTTTCTTTCTGTTCGGTATGTATTTTGTTTCAGTAGCGCTTGTATTTGTCTGGAACTCTTTTTTTACTTTGTTATATATAAGAGAAGGGATTAAATTACAATTTAATGTTACACAGATGTTACTGCTCAATATCGTTTTACTTTATGTATATTTTTTAAATTTGACCGTTGAACTGTAAATTTATATCACATAGATCATTCACGTAAATTTTTACGAAAATCTAAAATTATTTCGTATGTTATTGAGATACATCAAGATTAACCGGTTTATGCACTTTTATAGAACACCGTTAATCTTGTTGTATCTCAAATCAATAACATATCAAATGATTTTAGATTATTTTTGTAACATTCGCATGATGCCTTTCAAATATTTGGGTGTTTCCATTGAGCCAAATCGTGGGAAATCCTTACTTGGAAACTAGTGGTGAACATGTTGTGAAACATGTTTATTTGGAAACACCTCTCTTTTGGAGGATGGGTGGTATTAATAACTTTTGTGCTGGTGAGTCTCCCATTGTACTTCTCTTTTGTCAAAGCACCAAAAAAGTTATAAATAAATTGGTGTTGATTAAAATGAGGATTTTCTGGAGTGGTGGTATGGAATCCCAAAACGTGTGTTAGATGGGATGTAATAAGGTATGCTTACCTAAGAAAAGAGGTGGATTGGGAATAAAGAAAATTGAGGTTTTCAATATCTATTAGTTATAAAAGTGGAGATAGAGGATAATTGTTTTTTCTCCAAAGGTCCGAGTAAATATCCGCCATGGGAGAGAGAAGAAGAAAGCTTAAGAAACTGAAATTCTGTTATTGCATGAATGAATCTCAATGCACATGGTGAATGTATTTATACACTTAGTTTGATGCCCGCACTTGCTGACTAACTAAATGTAATCTAAATGTACATGAAATTACAATGAAATGAAAAAACTCTTCTAATAAAAGGCTTGAAGCACATTTCGGATCTACTCTGATTTGATCCAAGTCTATTAAACATGTGATACCATACGATGGACATGTTCTATAATCCATTAGATTACGGTCAGAGCCTGTCCTTAGAATTCTACTCTTTACCCAACAGAAATTGCTTGCTCCTAACTGAAAAGACTAAAATACATTTACATATGTTAAGTCACGCTAGTGTAAATTGCAACGTGATTTAACTCACGTTGATTATAGGTCCGCGTGAGTTAACTCACACAAACTACTGATATAGCAGCAGACAACATTAAGTGCATTGCAACCAAGTCATTAATGACCCGTAACCTTGACAAATTCATGATTGAACCGAATTACGCCAGCTTAACAACATAATCACATAATCGCACGGGAACAATCCAAATTACTCAAATTCATCGTTTATCACACAATCACATAATAACGCATAAACGACCCAAACAATCCAAATTACACAAATTCGTTGTTAATCACCTAATCACACTTAATGACACGTAAACGATACAAATTAGACCAATTCGTCCTTAAATTTCCAAAATCACATAATCTCACATAAACGGTCAAAATTACACAAATTCAGCGTTAAATTACATAAACACAAATTCATTAAAATTCAACAATACAGACACAAATTCGAACAAATTACACTATTACACGTTAGTAAACACTACACTTCAACGGACCGGACATAAACATGTAAAGTGTTATTTTCAACCATCATGCAAAACATGTAAGCAACGTCACTATCATCTTCAAGAAGTTGTGAAAAACACACAGTCTTCCAAAAGTCCTCTTCTTTATCCTCCCCAAGTCCATGCATGACACATTTACTACTACATGAGATGTTCTTTGATTTACACCAATATGGATAAAGTATCCATCAAGGTGTGCCTTCAACTCGTCCAACTTGTTGGTAGGGGTTATAAAGAACTTAACCCTCTTTCTCACGCTCTCGTATCGGACATGAGCTTCAACTGGAACCTGTGCATCTTCAGACATGTTTCACTTCACAAAATATAATTAAAAACAAATATGAGAGAAAAAGGATAAAATAAATAGTTGAATAATTAGAGACCACAAAATGTGAGCAATAATTGGTGTGACATAACCGGTCACAAAAAAAAAATTCACTCTTATATTTATCTGTAGAAATAGTAAATCCGGCCCTTGCCGCTTGTCGACGAACCCAACCAAGTAATTCTTCTCGATTTCTCCATCTTTCATTTGTTGTAAAAAATACATCGGTGTTTACTTCAATACCACGAACACCGGTAGGTACTGGTATAGGTTTAGGTTTTTTCTTCAAAGTTACCGGTAGGTACCGATTTAGGTTTTTCTTGGTTGTGACCAATGTGAGCTTGAAAGGGAATTTTGACTTTAAACTTGACATCTACATTTGGTTTGACATCGCCGGATGCTATGCCGGAACCTACGTCTACGCCAGAAGCTTTGTCGAAAGCTTCAATTTTGGCCGGTTTCGGTTCAACGCCATCATCCGCCATATTTTCAACCATATCACTCTATGTCTATTGAATAAAAAAAATAACAAGGAAAAAATAAATAAATAACTTGTGCAGCAAGAACAGAAAGGAAAAAAGTGGCGCAAAAATTCAAAAACAAGGCATCACTTCAGCGTGACTTAAGTCACGCTAGTGTTAATTTTCTACATGAGTTAAGTCACGTAACCCAGACAACTAGCGTGAGTTAACGCTAAGCCCTATACTGTAGCTCAAAAAAATGACGAACCAACCAGAATAACAGGCAAAAACGAATGAGTTTTGATGATACATTACCTGATATTTGATGCTTGATGAGCGTAGAAACTTGATTCCTGACGATTTGCAATAATTTGGAATGAAGATTTTGACCCAAAAAATCACACTTTTTGAGTTTTTAGAGTTCGAGGGAAAGAAAAATGGTGTTGTGAATATGGACTGTTGGGTTTTGTTCAAAAACAGTACTTAACGTGAGTTAACTCACGCAACGTGACTTAACTCACGCAGGGGCAATATGGTATTTTCAGTTGGAAGCGATTAATTTTTGTTGGGTAAAGAGCAGAATTCCGGCCCTTACAGGATGCAAACAGATCTACCGAGCTGAACCTCCCAAATTTGAAGGCCCAAAATATTTTCTTTTATTCGTACAATACATGAAAAAATCTAATATATATATATATATAGACACACACTAAACACGCGCAAACATATTAGAGTTATTAAGATGGCCTGGTGGTAGAGATGAGTGTTAGCATAGTAGTTGCCATAGGTTCAACTCCTAGAATGAGTTCTAAATATATCTTCAATACTCTCTTCTCCCTTGAAAACACAATATAACTTTGTTTTTCTTTTCTTTTTTTAAATATTTGTAACATTTTTCTCTTTTAAAAAAACAGTAATGTTTTTTTTATTAGGGGGTCTATCTTTACAATTAGAGTCGAGCCTCCAATTTTATAGGAACGACCCTGATTACGGTGCGGGCTGAGAGTCACTCACCGGTTCGAGGGTTGCTCACACCCTCACTTGTCGAGAGTTGCTCACGCCTACACCATGGAATCAAAATTTTAACGGCTATGAGGTGTAAGGTATGATCCAACAACCCTAAAGTGGTGTTTTGGAAGGTTTGGAAATAAGTTTGAAGGTCCATATCATTGTTTATGTCTTTCTTTTTCACCTTTTGAATTATGTTATTTATTATTGTTATCATGTGTAACTAAACTTTCATAGATTAGGAAGAAATTAGAAAAATCCCTTCGATTAGTTGGGATGCAATTTTTTTTAAGAAAGACAATGGAGGTTTAGAGGTGCAGAGGATTCAGGAGCATAATTTTGTGTTGTTAGAAAAATGGTGTTGGAGGTTGAATTTGGAGAAGGATAATCTATGGTATAAGGTTTTAGCAGCGAGATATGGTACAAACTGTTTCAGTGGAATCAGTTTACATTCCATTTGGTAGGGGAAAGATTGGTGGTGGAGAGGTGGTTTGAAAATAATTTAGAGAGGGTGGCCGGTGATGGGAACAAAACGCTCATTTAGTGAGACATGTGGTTCGAGTGAGGGGCTTTGAGTGACAAGTTTAAGCGCTTGTATGAGTAAGCAGAAAATAAGGACGTTTCAATTACTCATATTGTCTCATCTTAATATATAATACAAAGGTACATGATGCATACCCTATTTTGCAAAACCTTAATTATTTGGGCGGGAATGTGTGCTTATGTGCCTAATTAAATGCAGGTTTTGAAATTCAAATATCCCACTTACTGGAATTGTGCTCGCTTCTTTCCAAGGCATGCAGTTACCCACTTCTCAATGCAAAGGCATCTGAACCAAACAATAATAAATAACATAATTAAGTTCAGTGTTGGATCAAACAATAATAAATAATAAATAACAATAATACATTAATAATAATGCAAAGGCATCTGAACCAAACAATAATAAATAATAAATAACAATAATAGTTTGAAACCTATTTCCTTGCCTTTTGTTTTCTCTCTCTCTCTCTCTCTCTCTCCCCTCTTTTTGATTGTGTTGTCTTTCTTTCTTTTATGTAGGTTTCATCTATGATGTCTTGAATTCCTCAATGCAAATGTCATAACAATTAAGTATTGAAGATCTTTAAGTTTAAGACTCTCTGTTTCATTTCAGATATGATTCAGTATTTATACAAATTGGATGTGTGTTTCCTTTCTAAATTTGTATGTTTCTGATTTTTTGTCAAGACATATTCTTTCCTAAATTGACGAGAAATCTAAAATGTAATTTGCATTTGGTTCCAAACATCATTTTCTTAACACAATTTTTATATTTAACATTCCTATAATGATTCATTTTGCTTTGAACTTTTAAGCATGTTAACTGCTTTGCTTCAGATGTATTAAGTTGAATTATGGATGAGTTCTTTTTTCTTCATCATAAGTTGACATAATGGTTGAAAAGGACACAATCATAAGTAGTATGTGTTATTTCTTAGATATCATGTCCTTGAACCTATGATTCTTTTTTCTGATGGAAATCTGAACCTTTAGGATTGCTTCAAAGAGTCCTTACTAAAATGTGATTTCAAGTGTTCATTTGATAAAAGACTAATTACAGTTAACTTAGAGCTTCTTCGTTCTTGAGTGTGGGATTCACATTGTTATTTAGATTGATATAGTTTTTTGCTCTTTGATATATATTCCTTTAATGTTGCAGCTACTTCATGCAGATTTCTATTGAGGCATTTCCTCAAAATTGTTGCAAATTTATCTTGGTGGATGAGGGTGGAGAACGGGTTCCTTGCACGTGCCAGTGCTGCTTAACATTTGATGGCTTAATTTTAGTAAGCCTCTGAGATTAGCATTACAAAATCTCAAAGATTTCAAAGTGGAAAAAGAGTTTTTATATGTAATTTTTAGGAAGTCAGGGAATTCACCGGCAGCCCCTGAGGCAAATGTGCCTCCGCCACTCCTTTGTATTCGATTTAAGTGAGTACATTAATTTGTGAGTACGTAATTTTTCCATAAGTTCAGTGTTGGTGATTGTCATTGAGGTGTATAATGTATTGTTCTACTCATCAGAGTCAGGTTGTAATGATCTTAGAATTTTATGTCATGTCTATATTGTTTGTAAATATGAGCACCTTCAAAGTATTTATAGTACTGTGGTGTGTTCCTTTCATATAATTTTCTTTTGTTTCTCCAAAAAAAAAAACACATTCTCATTTTTAAGAAAAAGAATATCATAACTGTTGCTGAACATGATATACATTTGTAATTTTTTCTTTATGTAAGTATGTCATTAATGGTTGCTTTATTTACACCCAGGTTCAACCGAATATCATTTATAAATGGTGTGCTAATATATGGGTTGTAAGGTGGATAGGGGATATATAATTTTTTTTAAAAGGAGTAATAAGGTCATCCTCCTACTAGCATGATACACTAATATTACGCCTTACATTTCATTATATTTGATTATCTACTTATAAACATAATGCATGGTAAATGTAGTAGCTTAATATGTTAATAACAAATTAACTATGAGTTGTTAAAGAATATTAAAGAATTAGGTTGATAATCACAAATATGTTAATAACAAATTAACTATGAATTGTTAAAAGAATATTAATGGAACTAGGTTGATAATAAAAAAAATGGGCAGATATGTACCTGAAGAAAAGGTGATAATAGGAAGCAAGATTGGGGATAAGGTATATATACATCGACTATCATTGACACCATCTGATACAATAATTCCATTTAAGTTTCAACGTGTAGCAATATCAAGAGTTACTTTAAGGGGTCGTCTGAAAATTCTGCTAATAGATGAAGATGGTCTTTGCATTGTAGTACTTTGAATATAGTGTTTAAAAAAAATTCCGCAATTTATAGGCATGAAAAAACTCCGATTATGCATTGAGATTTGCTTTTGTCTACTACATCTACAATGTATATGACCCGTGCGGCAGCACGCGTGGAAAGTCTAGTTTAAACTATGTATGAACTAAGCTAATTTGAAAGCGATAAATAAGTAGCAACAAATTTTTCGAGTAAATGTAATAATTAAAAAGGAATGAAGATGATATTAGTACCCATCAATTTTCAAACGCAATTAGTGACGTGAGAGGAGCATCATAGACTCGTCATATTTGGAACTTGGAAGGAAATTAACCATTTATTGAGTTTACATATTGTAATGAGATTTTTTCATTAGGTCAAATATATATAAGAGCAACAAAGTATAAAAGCTCTCTAAATTTTTGCCATTACTACTCAATCATAATCAGGTCGCCGACACCAACTAGATACGTTTAGATTTTACCTTACTTCTTGGCATTCCTTTTTTATTTTAGTTTAGGAAGCCAAATATATAGAACACCAGGATGCTTATTATTTTGTATAAACTCTGATAAAATCCCCATTAAAAGTACTAAACATAGAGATCAAAACAAATTACATACCACTAACAAAGATCTAAACCAAATATCATGCCAAATTGAGGGACGTCTACACCATTAGTCCAACAAAGCCTTTGCTTTAGGCTCTAAATTTATTTTTTTAAAACTAATATATACTGTATTTTTTTTTAGTAGATATATGCACAGATTATTACAAGCAATTAGATTGATCTTTTTTTTACAATACCAGTAAACAACTCTTTTCTTTTCTGAACTCTCTCTAGTCACATACATCGCCGCTCATCTCTCCTCTCAATCCAAATCTTCTGATTCAAGATGTAGTAGTTTCCATAGTGATGTGTTTGCCGTTCAAGGGGTTGAAGCGGAGGTATAGCAAAGAAGATTTCTCAGAGTAGAAGATCGAAGGATAGCATGCAAGTTTGAGGTTCAAAGACCTTGTGGATTGTCCACTATCATTGTTAGCATATAAGATTAGGAATCGAAGGAATCTTTGTAATTATACATTTGTAAATATTTTCAACATAATAGTGGAAGCCCGTAGAAGAAGCATTTTCTTCTACAAAGAGAGAAGGTACCCCTAACGAGGACGAAAAGGAGGAACCTCTATTAATCCAGTTTCTTCTTTCCCTTATCCTTTTAATTTCAGTATTTTACTTTGTTACATGAAATTATTTATTGACTTAGTTATCATATGATAGTGAATGGATATTTGTATAAACGTAATTTTAATTTTTAATTGATTGAGATCTATAAACACTCAATTCAATCACATGTCATGTTGGCAATTAATCTGTAAATAATTCTTTCATATATCACGTTAATCTCTTGAGTAGCGTATTTTGTTTAACAATAGGTGTAGTTTGAAATATTCATAGTTTTTGTGCTTTGATTAAGTGTATCAACATTTGATTGATCATATTACAGTTTGTAGTTGAATTTATTATTCATACTGAATTGTAGTTGTCACATTGTTTATTTTTTATCATTTGTAGTATGGGCATAAATTCAATTGTCATACATTTTTGCAAAGGAATTTCAAAACCACACATTCATAATTTTAATAAAAAGAAACTATCTACCCCCTTCTAGCGTCCTCTTGTCACTGTCATATTGGCCAATACTTCAAACTAACAATTTTACCCCGTCCAATTATATATATTGAAGTGTACTTTATGTTTTTTCATATTATAAAATTCGAACCGTGTTTGCCCTATTTTTTTTAGATTCAAGTCAACTTATTTTAAAATTACATAATTTAAAATTGACAACAAAATCTAATAATTCATCACATTTTATTAATTGAACATGAATTCATAATACATTTACATTAACATAATGTTATGTAGTACAAAAAGTTTGCAACTAAAACTAAATTTGTAGCACAAGAAGATGGAGGGAGGAATATGGAGAAGGCTTGTCATCCCTCTCATACGCCCTTTGACAAACTTGTGAATACAACATGAAGGAGCAGGGGATGGTGGAAACTGCTCTAAACAATCCAAAATCCAAACAGATCTAGAATAAAACATGGAGAAGGACAACCTCATTTGACCATTCATACTAATCACACAAGATGACACAAGACCTTTGTTGATCTTCGTATAAACATGAAAGACAAATAGTAAAACATTGACGTCATAACTGCTACAAAAGAAAAGTAAGAAAGAAAGAGAAAAAATTTAATTGAAATGAAAAATTATGAAGAATGACAGGTTATTTATAGGAATGATCCTTCAACCTTGGTCAAATAGTAAAAAGACATGGTCAAATAAAATAACGCGGTCAAATAGTTAAAAAAACACATGAAACATGCATGAAAACAACCAACCTTGCTGATCAAGCAACCATTCACCATCTGAGCACATTTCAGATTATATAATTCAAAATCATTCGCAGATTGGTTCATATTTTATAATCTGAAATGTGACCAGACAATGTAAAAACTTGTGTTACGAGAAGTTTGACACATTTCAAATTATATAATATGAACCCGTCAAATAAATGAATTTTATGTGGTCCACATTGCACCAACAATTATTGTGGCCCATGACACGCAAAAAATTATAGAATTTGTTGTGTTTAATTCTTTTTCAAATCACACCACAAAACCATGAACACTTATCCACTAGATATGAACACTAAGCTAGCTTCAGCTTTCAACAGCAAGATGAATAATATTCAGTTTAATGTCCACATTGATGTCAAAGTGTTTTGCTTAAAAGATTATCTAGACATGATTAACAGTCGACTCTGACAAACGTGTTTGGTTCATCCAGATGAAACTCCATAACGATGATGACGTGAGAACCATGTTCTCTATATTTGGTCAATATAGTTCATAGGGACCGACCGAGTTAGAAGCTTCCTTGGTTAGATCTTTTCATGATTTTCAATAAAGATTGATTCGACATGGGGCTTGAATGGATAAACCAAATGAAGAATTTAGTTTGGCTGATTCATGATCTTGTTTGTGTTTAATTATGTTATTTTACATTGTTGTATTATATTGTTGAATTATCTTGTTGAAATTATGTTGTTGAAATTGTTATTTTCAATTTATGTTACTATTGTTGTTGTAGTGTTTTATTTAACGGGAGTTTTATCTATTTCCCGAGTTCTAAACACAATTGGAATTATATAATCTGAAACATGTCAAACACTCCAAATCACATTTTTTTAACATATTCTATGCACATTTTGGATTATATAACTTAAATCAATATCGGGCATGGAATCATATTATATAATGTGAAGCAGTTCAGAATTTGAATTATGGCATTTCAAGTAAGGTTCTGGACGGTTTGTAGTATGTTTAATGCATTTTTGGCATGATTAAGTTAATTTACACGTTTCCTTTTACAATAGTTACAATCTATGGTGATGTTGTGGCTATAAAAAACCTTTCATTATTCTCCACTTTCACTAAAATTCCCCCATTCTTTCCTTCTTCTAATTTAATTTTTTCATACTTTTCCTTTGGGTGCGGATATGATGCCATGGTCACTGTTGACCATTCATATCATCCCAAAAACTGTTGTTTGATTTTCGTCACAATGATATGATGGTCAACAAAGACTTTTTATCATCTATTTTTTTTTATTACATGATTCAGATTATATAATCCGAAATAACACAAATACACATCAAATTATATAATCTAAACTGGGTAAAGTGAAAATTTGAAGGGCGCACGAGAAATGAGTATGATGGAAAAAGGAATTCTGCATATTTTGGATTCTATGGGTAGGATTTTGCGCATTTCACCTCAACTTTTGGTCATTAACACCCTGAAATCACATCAGTTTCCTCAACGACAGTTAACAGTCGTTGCATTCTGGTTTGCAACAAAATAACAACAACACCTCCCACACTACTCTAAAACACAAAACAACCTCTTTCCATTAACATGTAATTTGTTTAAGACAAAAGAAAATAAAATATGCATGTAAAACAATAGAAAACCACTGATAATAATTTATAGTTTTATTTCATCTCCATTCAAATCGTGTAATTATAGTACATAAACACAATTAAGGAAGTGTTACATGACATTCTTCCTATGGATGTTGTATCATTATGATGTAGAATCTTATTTAATTCATGGAAGTTTTCTAAAAATATTGGCATCAAAGTGTCTTATACTTAGCATAATGATTTATCAGTGTCTTCGAAAACTGACAAGAATGGAGAAAACATGTTTTTTATTCAGCCTAATGAGCTATATATGTCCTAACATCAAATTCCTTCATATAAGATGAGTAATGATGAAAATTAATACAAAATAAATATATTATTTTGAACTTCATCCTACTGCCCTGCCAAGTAAAATGTTTCAATTGACAGAAGAGCATGATTAAACTCAAAACAACATCTTCGAAATGAATTCGATTTTGTCACCCTTGTCTAATATGAATGAATTTGATGCGAGAACCTATATAGCTCGTTAGGTAGAATACAAAACATGTTCTCTTCATTCTTTTAAGTTTTCAAAGAGACTGAAAAATCATTAACTAAGTATAAGACACTTCAATGCCAACATTTTTAAAAACTATCATGAATTAAACTTAAATACAACAAAATAATGATACAACATCATCTAAAACAACATAAGAATACACCATAATATATAAAGGATCATACAACCTAACATATTCATATGGTTCTTGTAACACCCTAAACCCCACATATTATTTTCTAAGAAAAATACAATAATTAATTTAACATGCAAGGGTGTCACAGATCTTCTTCAATTCAAAAATACTTCATTTAAATTAAAAATGTAGCAGCAGAATAGATTTTTCAAAACATCAAAGTAACTTTCACATCATTTGTATCAACATCAAAACTGAATTCAAAAGAATTCTAAAACCTAATCTAAAATAGAATAAATCCCCAATCCTTAGTGTCACAGATCAGAGCTTCGACTCGATAAAAAATCCCAAAAGCGATAAATAAACGAGTAGGCTCCAAAGCCATCCTTAGAGACTCACTGCTACTAGACTTCTTCTTCCTGCAAATCTTCACCATAAGGGTATAGGCGCCCAACCCACCAC
>Ga0315914_1004880_pt1 | contig 19834 bp, 9 predicted proteins | sample MpolenodulesMG_FD_203920 | JGI IMG/M metagenome (GOLD analysis project Ga0315914, IMG submission 203920) | Medicago polymorpha root nodule microbial communities from Los Angeles, California, United States - elongated nodules | ecosystem: Host-associated > Plants > Roots > Nodule | place: USA... | reverse complement strand
CTGAGGGCACGGGCCGTGCCATGTCTCTGACTTTGGGGGTGACATATTTTTGTCCCATATTTCGTATTTTCTTCCCGAATCAGCTCCTAATCCTCTTTCTTTTGCTCCAAGACTGAATCTTCAGATATTCGTTCTTGAAATATAATAATTTGCAATTGAAGTAAAATAGCTCAAAAAGGAAATAATATTTAAATAAAACTAAATCAAATCTAAATAAAATAAACTCAAATAACATATTAGAAATATTAATTTATCGACTCATCATGAGCCCATTTAAGACAACTAGGGTTGAGCCCATTTGTGTAGTGACTATATAAACACTAGTCTTGTGAGAAATTAGGTCATTACCTTTCATTCACTAATTTTCACAAAACATTTTAAGATAGAGGTAGAGAGAGAGAGAGAGAGAGAAGATCTTGAAGAGCAAAGAAGAAATATAGAGACAAAGTCTTGGGGTTGGTGCCTAGGAGCTAAATTGAAGGTATAAATTGGATTATTGAAGCTTAGAGGTAAGGGGGGTGGTCTCTTTCCACTAATTAAGCAATAATCACTTTTTCTACTTGTGGGTTTAAGTGCTTTTGTTAAGATTGTGATTTGTGTGACTTTAAATGATAAAATTCGTGCTCCTTTTTCATATGGAATTGAAGGTATGATAAACTTCATGAATTTGTTGTGTTAATAGCTTAAACTTCATAGTTGTTGTTGTTGTTGTTGAGTTGTTTTAATGATTTTTGACTATTTAAGTGAAATTCATGAATTGGTGTATGATTGTTGCTAAAACATGTTTAAATTCACTTCATTTATGTTTGTTTATGCTTACATGTTTATGGGGTTTGAATTGGTGTGGTTGTTTTGAAGTTTGAATGTAAAATGAGAAAAATGGTGGTTGTTGGTGAAAATGAACTAGATGATGATTTTGAGATGAATTGGTGTTATAATATGATGTTTGTTGTTGTTGTTTTGAATGCCTTTTGATGTTTGTAATCAAGTGTATAAGTCTTGGGTCGAATTTGGGGTCAAGGGGGATCAAAATTTGTGTTTTGGTGTGAAAAATTGGAAGTTCCCGAGAGGGAACAACCAAAACAAGGCAACCTGTTCTGGTGTAACTCGCCTGACGAGATGGAGCTCGCTAGGGCGAGTTGCCCAGTAACAGTACCCTTCGGTTTGGGTGTTGAATAACTTGGAATATGATAAAACGATACGAACTTAGATGAATTTTGGCATTTGTTGGAATTGGCCAATGATATGTACGTGTACACAGTACTGCACTTATATGTGATTTCTGTGTATACTCGGTGGAGGCGTTTGAATTCATTTACTTTGGTTTTGAGAAATTTGTCAGAAAATGCTAGTTTTCATAAACTTAGACGAACTTTGTCAAACTAATGTTTTATGGTCGGATAACTTGTAGGAGACTTTGAATTCATGTTAGTATGACTTATTGTGAATGAATTGTTAAGGATTGAGTGTTGAAATTGGTAAATGTTATGTTGTGGCTAAATATCCTTCTTTATGTGAAAGGTGAACTTGAAACCTTATTGTTTCTTTAAGGTGTTGAATGTTGTTGTGTTAATTCTTATGGTGTTATGAATAGATGATTTTGACGATGACTTGTTGATTGTATGGATGTAAGTATTTGATAATGTAATTGTTGGTAAATAACATAAACGCGGGGTGGTTATTATATTAATGTCTATGGTGGTGAATTATGTATTGTCGAGTCCTCACTTGAAGTCCATGCATTCATAGTCATATGAGGTGATCTTGAAGTATGCAAATGCGGGTGATTGTTAGATAGCTTCTGCAGGACATAAATGCGGGGTGGTTATTATGTCGGTGGATTCATTAACGATAAAATTATCCTCGCATGGTACCATATGTATCTAGAAGAGTCTAGAGCATTGCATACATTATTATTTGGTGAGTTGAGTCATACTTGATTATGTGAATTGATGTATACGTGCATTGGTGAAATTTGGTGACTGGTGACCGTTGTGAATATCTGGATAAGGTGAATTGTAAGCATTATTTGAGAAATTTGTATACCTGGGGAATTATATGAGATTGAATTTATTAATCATGTGAATTCTGATTTGTGTCGATTATTTTCAATTGATTATGTTTAATTATGAATTATGAACTAACCCGCAGTGGTCCTTTGGTTGACCGCCTTCCTTATCCGTATGGATGGGTAGACGGTGTCCAGGACTAGTTTGTTGCTTGGTGAGTTGCTAGAGGAAAGCTCAGAGCTTCCTCGTTTACTGCTTTTTCAGAGTCTAGCTGGTGTGTCAACTCTGATTAGGATGTCTTTATGTTTGGCGTCTTATGACTATTTGTTGTTTTTATGACTCAATTGTTGAGATGAGATTTTATGTTGGTGATGTATTATGATTTTGAGACATGGCTACTTAGAGATGTTTTATTAAACACATATGTGATGATGTTTTATTCCGCTGCGATGTTTTGAGAAAATTGTTATTTATGCATGCTTGGTGATTTATTTGAAGAACATTTAGATTTTTGATATGCCGTATCTTTTGCATAATTTATCACTTTTAAAAATTAGGGTGTTACAGGCTTCACCGTGTGGGATGCTTTTTGTATCACGTTTCTTGTAATTTTCAGTACTGAACTTATTAATATATTTTGCCTTTTCAAACAAAAAATAATAATTTTATTTTGATTGTTTTCTCTCTTTTGTTTGCAACCTAATTTTGTTTCTATATCAATGTAAAGAATGACCTTTTAGCTTTACCTGATGCCCTAGTTCTATGTAGAAATAACTTCAATATGGAAAACTTGATAATCTAATGAGAAACAGATCTCTCTAGTTTTTTTTTGTTGAAATGTCTTCGTGTTGGGTCTTGAGTTTTGGGTAAAAGTGTGTTACGTCTCTCACTTGCTTGGGTAGTTGCTGTTGTTTAATGTGGGTGGTCCTCCAGGCTACGTTCGTGACACAACAATGCTATCAGAGCTTGGTTCGACTGGCTCCTTGAGTGGAAAGTTTTCTTGACCAAGGGTGTTTAGGGTGGGCATGATTAATTGATGGACTCACAATTAAGGATGAGATTGTGTGCAAGTTACAAGTCCGACACCAGTTCGAAAAGTGGAGGTTGAACTCTTTATAAGTAAGAGACCCATAAACTGACTACCTTAATTTTTTTGGTAAAAGTGTGGTGTCACCCTCAGTTGCAACCTAAAAGTGTGGTTCTCCTCTCTTGATAATCTAATGATTAATGAAAAAGTTGATTATCTAATGATTAATAAACCTCTATTTGAAATTTCATTACATTATGTCATTCCACCGTGTTCAACTTTCTACTATAGATATTTCCTTTTTGACTACAATCCAAATTAATAAACTGGGCTTTATTCAAGCTTAATGGCATAGTTCATTTTCATTAAATCTACACAAAACCGGTAGTTTAAGTAAACTAAACTTCTCCCATTTATATTTCTTCTTCATGAATTATGTCCTTGTGCATATCTTTACTGCCTCGTCATGGCCCTTCTGGACAGTATTTTTGGCATGTAAATTTGATGACATTAGCAATTTACTAATCTTAATATTGTGGTACTGCATATCCAGTACAAAGTAGGAATATCCTTGAAATCTGAATTAAGGGAATGATAATTACATATATAGGGCAGATATTTAAGACAGTTTTTAAAGTCTTGTGATACTATGAAATTTTGGCATGTTGAACCGCTTCAAAAGGAATGATGCTTTATGCTGTTCTTGTGGGTTTATTTATGTAGTCATTTTTAGGGATATGATAAATGTAAAGGAGTCGTTTAAAAGGAAATAATAACATAATTGTGATGATTGTGTTTGTGGAAGGGACAAAAGTGTTTCTTTTAATGTGTTGAGTGAATGTGGACTGGATATATATGGTGGATATTTGTGATATGGTTTTGTTTCAAGAATATATAAGGTGCTGAGAGATGATTAACCAAATACTAATATGGTTGAGACACAATATTCACATCACTTCTTAAAGGAATTAATTACATTGCACAAGATTAATTATTTAATACTTTTTTTTTTGTAAAGGAATTAATTATATTTGCAAAAAAAAAAAACTCACATTGCTTGAAAGTATTTTATAAACCCTCACACTTACCTATCAAAACACATTTCATAAATAACAAAACTATAAGGGCTTACACAAAATCTAAAAAAAAATAAATACATTGTAGAAGACTTTGTATCACATTTATGATAGAAGACTTAAGGTGGAAGACTTATGTTATGTTTGGATTGGTAGTGAGTGGTGGAATGGAATGGAATGGTGTGGGATGAAGCCACATTCCGCTGTATGGTTTTGTAAAAAAGTAATGGAATGGAATGGAGTGTGATGGAACTCATTCCATCCAATACCACTCATTCCTTCAATTTTCCATTCCATCCAATTTGAGGTGTTACATTCCATTACATAGTGTTACATCAACTATATTCCCACTACATAAGGAAAGACATCTTTCAGGTCATTATCAAACTTATACAAAATTCTATCATCTGATGCTGACAAATTAGAAAATAATACCTTTTATCTTTCAACACAATGTTCGTACACGGTTTCTTTCCAGTCTCAATTGGCATTGTCTTGACAATCTAGTGAAGAAGCCCGATGATTTCTTAAAAAAAATTTACATCTATAAGAACATTATAATCGGAGAAAACACAGAAATAAATTAAAGCACATAACTATACCATATAAAACAACAATTTTGAAATTTCCATCTTGAATTTCCTTAAATGACTTAAACCGAAATTCATTAGTAAGAACGTTAGTTAACTTGTCATACTTCTGCACCTTTGTACCATAACAAAAAACAACCTTAAAGGGATTAAAAGCAATGTCATTACAAACTATAAGTCTTGTTTTCCTCGATCAAAGCCTTCTGATGCTCAATTCTCTATATCAAATTATTACATGAATTCGATCACCCTAAATCCGAGAAAGAAACCAAAAAATATAAATAAATTAAAATGTACACTAATAAGTAACATTGATAAATCATAAAGGAAATTACAACAAATCTTAACTAACTCATCTAACCTTTGCATCACAAATAATGAGCTTCATATGTTGATTCTCATTACTACCAGTTACAATCCAAGAATCCAGCACTCCAAATCCTATTTTCCAAATGTCCAAATCATTTTTGAGATCCTTAATGTAGTCATAATCCCTTGACATTGAATGTCCAATATAAAAATACAATAATACATCATTTAATTTTATTTTCTTTGTTCATTCTGATATCGAAAGAAGCTAACATATTTCTATGTGATCAATTTTGTATCATCAAATCAACCTGATCTTAAATGCATAAATTTCGGTATCATTAACTTTCTAGACCTCATGATATGACCAAAACAAATTTAGACCAATCAACTTTCGTACAACTCAATGATATAGGAAAGAATAAATCAAATATAAAAACTGTTACAGCTTTAGGATTACTCACAAAAACTAAAACAACCCACATGCACCAAAAAAATTTCAACTACAGTACCAGAAGCTAAAATAACAATTGTGTCAAAACCTTACCATGAGCTAAAATTCAATCATCATTGCCTCTACTATACTCCACATAACAAAGGAAGATTTTTCTACAAAAATAAAACCCTTAAAATGCATAATCGTGAAAAAGGAAGAAAACCACCTATGATGAAGCAAAAACTAAAACAGTGTCGAAAAATGAACCCCTCAAGTCATAAAAATCAGTCAACTCAAGTCATGCATGGTCTCAGAACCATGAAAAAAGGAAGAAAATGACCTCTTATGAAGAAGAAAGTGAAACAGTGTTCCCAGCTGAACTTAGATACAGTTTGGCCAAGGTTTTTTACGGTCTAAAAGTTACTTCAAAACAAAGTTAAAATAAAAGTCTTTAAGAAAGAAGATAAAGTTGTTTGGTTTCTTTGTTTTTTTAGTTTTAAAGCTATTTTTAAGTTAAATGTTGTTTGGCAAAATATAGTACAAACTTTGAATTTTTTTTTATGGTATCCGGGGTTCAAACTTCAGACTTGGCATATATTTATGAATTGTTCCTATCATCTGAGCTAAACTCAAGAGGGCAAAACTTTGAATTTATTATGAATTAACATAATAAATAAAAAAACGTTTAAAATATTTTCTGAAGGCTAAAAATGTTAAAAAATAAAAGATATTTTTTTATGAATACTATATTTACTCAATAACGTTTATTTTGTGTAACATGAATACAAATCTTCCATTTTTTAATATTATATTTCAATATTTTTTTTTCCATTTAACTTAAATGGAACCTCCTTAAAAAAAATTAAATGGAACGGTTCAAAAAAAAAATTAAATGGAAGAAAAAAACATATTGAAATATAATATTGAAAAATAAAAGAAAAGGTTCGCGACGTGAATTGAAGAGAGATGCTTGTGAAATAAATTGTCGAGAAGTAGTTTTTTGAAGTAGCATTCAACAACTGTTGGCCAAAACTCATTCCATTCAATTTTATGCATTAAAAAAAAGTACCTTTTTTAGTAAGTACTTAATTGATATTGTATTTGACCTAACTTCTCCTTAAAACTGCAGAGAAGTTGAAAAAAACCCGGGTCAAACAGTATCTTAATCTCCCATAGCGGCAGTGTATAAGCAACTGAATTTGGAAGAAAAAAATTGAAAAATAGTTAAAAATAAAAAAAATTGGAAAATAGTTAAAAGTTTTTAAAAATAAAAAATTTGGAAAATAGTTAAAAAAAATCGGTGAGGTAGCACTCAATCAAGCAACACTAAAAAAATTATATGCATTACCGTAACAAAAAACAGATAGACAGACATAAAATATTACTCTAAACGTTAATGTGTGTGTGTGTATATTCGCGAGGTTGAAGAAAGGAAATAAAAATATTTGGTATTATTAAATGACAACGTTAATAAAAATATTTGTGAGGTTGTGATGATTAAACGATATTGAAATTAAAAATATAAGTGATAAAAAGATAATAAAATTCCTTTAAAAAAAATAAATGGAACCTCCTTAAAAAATTAAATGGAACGGTCAAAAAAATAAAATAAAATTAAATGGAAAGAAAAAAAACATATTGAAATATATTATTAAAAAATAAAAGAAAAGGTTCCCAACGTGAGTTGAAAAGATGTGGTATAAATTGTCGAGAAGTAGTTTTTTAAAGTAACATTCAACAATTTTTGGACAATTTTTTTTAGTAAGTACTTAATTGATACTGTGTTTGGCCTAATTTCTTTTTAAAAATGTAGAGAAGTTGGAAAAAAGCCGGGTCAAACGATACCTTAATCTTCCACAACGACAACGTAGAAGCAAATGAATTTGGGAGAAAAAATTGAAAAATAGTTAAAAACAAAAAACATAAAAATTGGAAAATAATTATAGTTATTAAAAATATAAAAATTATAAAATAATTAAAATAAATTGGTGAGGGGCGAAATGGGAAATGCACCCATATCATAGTGATGTGGCACTAACCAACTTAAGCAGTTAGGAAATTACCAAATTGCCCTTCCTAAGGGGCAAAATAGGAAATTCATAGGGCATCAAATTTAATAGTAGTATGTAGATTTAGAAGAACAAGATTCCTAATTTCGTATATCATTCCTAATTGGTTAAGATAGCATAAGAGTAGCTCATTTTCATCATTCCTTTAATCGTTGGGATTTATATTTTCTGCCTATAACAAAAATTATTACTAAGGTCACTTGGCATGAAATAAAAGTGATACCAAACAAAGCATTGCATTTTCCAACAGTACTTCAAGAAACAGTGTTGTGCATAAAACTATTTTATTTTAGTAATAACAATGCAAAGATGTAAAGTAATTGGACAGGTTCTTTATCAAAGTTTGCAATACAAAAGAATGGGAAGCTATAACATAACACTATTATACAAGCAGGTAGCAGAGGTTGGGCAAATGAATGTGGAATAACACTCTAATGAGGAAATTTTCACCAGTTGTTGCTAAAGTTTGCAACGCCAGAGATCGAACGATGGGAGAACAAGATAGCAACTCATCAGAGACGGCACTTCTGCAGAAAAGCGGCTGAAAACATACACAAACTAAGTTTGTGGAACCAGTTTCTGCCAAAACAAATAGACATATTAAATATTAATTCTTCAAGATATATATAGAAAAACATAAACTTGATGCATGGTCAAAAAAAAAACATCAAACATGAAACATAATAGCAAATCAATTCATCCCATATTTTTCTTCTGTTTGAAGGCAAACTTCTGCCCCAACTAATCCTTGGCCGGTTGAGTATATTCCCCATGAAATCCAACCTTCTTTGGAGTCGACGGGCTGCTATAAAGACAACAAATACTTTTACAGCGGCTCCGTCAACCCAAAAGGATGGACAGCGTGGGGAATAAATCCAACTGGGCAAATAACAACAGAACTTAGATTTTGATATATATTTGCTATTATTGGGCAAATAACCAAATGAAAACTAGAGAGGAAAGAAGCTATTATTGCAATGTGTATGTTCTCCCTCACACTCAGTACCTTGTGCTCTCAAACCCATATCTTATATACACACACGTAAAAGAAAGCTCCTACTTAAGTGGTGTATTGAAACCGTAAATGCAGGTTATTAGGATTGACTATTTAATACCAAATAAATAGCAACAAATTTTGACCAGGCAACAAGGACATAAAAACGTGCATCAAGTAATTTAATAAATAATTTTCCTTAAAAAAATCTTATTAATAAATATATTAATTCTATAAAATATATTGTAAAGATGCCAAATTTTAAAGATAGATGCTATGATACTTGTGTTTTCTTTTTAAAAAAATCAAACTAAATGTTGAGTGTTTGATTATTCCAAGTTTTCATCTATTGAAATTAGCCTCGACATATATATAAGCAACATCAAGATAGAAGATAAGGCTATAATAATCCTTCTCAATCCAAATTACAATCTTTGAGTAATAAAAAAAAAAATCATTTGGGGTTGGCCTAGTGGTTGGCTTGCGATCATGGAGTTTGTTCCTCTCAAGGTGTCAAGTTCGATTTCTCTCAAGTCCATACATACCTTTGCTTTGGTTTTAAATGGGGTTGCCGCAAGTAGGCGGTGGGATTGGTCCCCTCAAATTAGTCAGATTGGATACCAAGTTTTTTCCTAAAAAAAACACAAATTACAATCTTTGTAAATCACGTTGCAACGAAACACAATCGGTCAAATTGATTGATGAGGAAGGTCAAAGTAGTTAATAGTCCATATCCAAATTCAGAGTTAATTAAACAAAATTACTTTCATCAATGATGACAAACATTGATATGATCGAAGCCCTTCTAGAAAATGTATTCAACATAATGTTTGGCTTAATTAATGAAGAAATGATATTAGCTAGGTATAAGTTACTTTTACCTAACAAAAAGATGGACTAATTTACAAAAAAGTCATGCGAGAGAAAGAGAAGAGACCATTGTCATGAGAAAACATTATATAGTAAGCTCTTGTCATTTGAAACCACTTAAAATTGAGTGATACATAGTAGCAATTATATAATATAAGCAATATTTTTATATCAAGTTCATTTTCAGCTCTTGGTTATTTAAGCTCAAATCCAGCAACCATGAAAGCAAAAATAAACCAAAAGAAATGATTTCATATTTTGAAGAGAAAGCAAAAGGTATAAAAGATTAAAAGTAGAACTAAATCATGAAAAAACTTGACCTTCAAAAACAGAATGACCACAAAACAAAGTAGAACTGCAACAATTTTCATGGTAAAAATGAACGCCGATGCAGCGCTGGTTGTCCATAAAGTAGCTTTTGGTAGACCAAGGAGAAAGAAAGGTTGAAGGAAGCTGGTAAAAGGGAGAGATGAGAAAGAAAGTGAGTTTTGAGACTGAGAAAGAAGAAGAACCAAATGAGTATGTGGTCAAGAGATAGCGGTGCCGTTCCTATGAAATAGGAGGCTCGACTCTCTTTTTAAAATAGGTCCCCTAAAATTAAAACATAATTTTGTAGCTAAGCTTCATTAAAAAATCAGAATGAGAAGAACTTCTAAACATGAAATGAAATAAAAAAAAATTAAGTGAAAGAGATGTGAAATTTATCTAACGGTGTCGTTTGGATTTATCATTCCTCCGTTGTGGGAAAGGGGAAAAAAATGATTTATGTGAAAATAAATGATTGTTGTGATTTTTTATAATGAAATAGCTTTCTAAATTGACTGATTATACAAATTGGGGGTGGTTTGGTGGCATCAGATTTATGTCCAGAAATGAGAATTGGAGTCTAGAATAAACTCAAACGTGTACCAAAGAAAGAAAAAAAAAGTAATATATTTTTTTTTATTTAAGTGGAGTGTGGGTATTAGACTTAATTTATTTTTTTGAGGTTCATAGGTTTTGGAGGCCCGACTTAGTTGAGCTGCTTGTGCAACCCCAAGGCCGGGCCTAGGTCTGAGGAGAGAAGACAACTTTCGATAGACGGAGGAGAAAGAAATGATTTCAATTTTTTTGGGGGAATTTAGATTTTAAAATTTAGAATGAAAAACATTTGCCCCCAATTTTCGTTGGTTGAATTTGAATTTTAAGCTATTTGTAGTAGGGATTTTGTTGTTTAATGATAAAATGATTATTATGTGGCAGACTTATTGGATGCCAAGGGTGCCAATGAAATTAGAAAAATAAAAAAGGAGAAGAAAAGAAAAATTGTGGGTTGCAAGTACTAAGATCTGAAATGGTTGGACCGATGGAAAGTAGGATGGAAGGAAGGAGACGAGATAGTGTGGCTACCACATGATATGATATAGTGGATTGCTTAATCTAACAGTTTTTAATGATGGTCCACCTATATTTTAGGTGAGAGACTTAATTGCACCCTCACCTTAGAATCCACCTTTTTTTTTTGACAAAAAAGGTACTAAATTATTTTATTACTAAAAAAGTGAAAAAAATCGAACCAATTAATAATAAATACTAAATATTCTTAAAAAAATACTAAATATATTAGATAATTAATAAAACAAAAAAACATCTCCATCATAAAAAGACTAAAATCAATAATAAAAAAAAAAGAAAAAAAAAAGGATGAGAGAGAGATTGAAAAGAAAAGGTTTTTGTTTTTTTTAAAGAAACAAACAGTAGACTTGTCTGCTTTGTTTGACCGATTACTCTTTGTGACCTAAACAAACCCTAAAAACCAACAAACAAACAAACAGACACCACTCTTCAAAAATTGTAAGAAGCGATCGATCAAACACTTCTCTTATTCTCCAGCATATTAGTTCGTCTCGGCTCCATGGAGAAGAAGAAATCAGCGGTGAGCAGCACATATATTCCTGATGATATTGTCTTTTTCATTCTATCAAAGTTGCCTCTTAAATCTTTTAAGCGTTTTGAATCCGTTCGTAAATCATGGTCTCTCTTGTCTGAAAACACTAATTTCATGAATATGTTCCGCAACAATATATTGTCTAATTCTTATTGTCCCGGAGCACCTCTCCTCCTAAGTGTTTTTGAAAACAATAACGAAGTTTTGTATTCTTTTTCCGGTGAGAAGTTTGAGAACAAGGTCAAATTAGATTTGTTAAATCCATTTGAATATGATAGCCATTTTAGCATTTTTGGTTCTGTTATAATTAGTGGCACACTTTGTATACATGAATATGACAAAATTGTGTTGTGGAACCCATCTACCCAAACAATCAATCTCCTTCCTCCCAGTGACGTTGAGTTGGCTGTGTCGTCCATCCCAGATGAAGCGAAGGATTTTGTTTATGTTAAACACCGTCTTCATGGATTTGGTTATGACCATGTTATAAATGACTATAAGGTCATTCGGTTTCTGCAAGTTTGGAAAGAATCATTAAGTGAATACTCTGGTGTAGACTGGTTGGGAGAAATTAATTTAGGTCCAATATGGGAGATATATAGCCTAAGAAGTAACTCGTGGAGAGAACTTTATGTTGACATGCCGCCTTCATTGGACTGGAGGGAGGGAACCAAAGTCTACATGGATGGATCGTGTCACTGGTTGTGTCAAGACAGCCTTGCTGGACCATGTTTGGTATCGTTTTGCTTGAGCAATGAGGTGTCCTCCATAACACCCATACCCCCAGATGTAGATGATTGTTTTGATGTTGAAGCATTGTGGGTAAACTTGGCCGTGTTAAATGGGTACATAACATTGATCTCATATCTTGAAAAGACAACTACTTTTCGTATATTTATTTTGGGTGAACCTGGTTTGAAAGAATCGTGGATCAAATTTCTCATTGTTGGACCGTTGCCTTGCGTTGAGTATCCTATCGGACTGGGGACAAATGGAGAAATATTATTCTTAAGAAAAGATAGAGAAGTAGCTTGGTTTGATTTGAGTACCCAAATTGTTGAAAAGCTTGGTTATAAAACAGAGTGTTGTATTTTTAGGGTAGTAAATTATAAGGAAAGCGTTTGTGGAAGAAAAAAAAGGTTCACTATTTATTTAAATAAATAGTGAACCTTTTTTTTCTTCCACAAAGAAGTATATGATTATGGTTGCTCGGATTTTGCTTCTGTATCAATAAATGAATGATATTTTGCCTTTATTGAATGACCTCTAGTTTTATGTATAAGTAATTTATAGGCTAAATGTCCCTGAGTCCTTTAAGTTTTACGTTTGTTTCACATAGGTCCTTTAATTTTCTAAGGTTTCAGATAGATCCTTTAAGTTTCGAGTTTGTTTCGGATAGGTCCTTTGAGTTTATAAGGTTTCAGATAGGTCCTTTAAGTTTCGAGTTTGTTTCAGATAGGTCTTTAACTTTGGCTTAACGGAGGTTGATAGAAAGGACATATCTGAAACAAACTCGAAATTTAAATGACCTATCTGAAACCTTGTAAAGTTAAAGGACCGACCCGAAACAAACTCGAAACTTAAAGAACCTATCTGAAATCTTATAAACTTAAATGATCTATGTAAAACAAACTTGAAGACCCGGAAGTATTTGGCCTAATTTATATTTAGAAAACTTTATAATCTGCTGAAGAGTTTTGGTAGAAATCAGGAGAAGGAAAAATCGAAGCAATGGGCTAGCAGCGACCTTGTTTCTCTTTCATCGGCAATGACAGAATGACACAACGAGGTAGAAACACGGAGGAACTCGGAAAGACAGTACTGGAGGATTACGCTAATGTTGCCAGCTATGATGGCAGGGACTTTCCTTCTGTCTCTCCCTCTCATTTGTGATTCCATTTGTTTATGATTGTTGCTACTACTTTATATTGTGTCTTTCTTCATCATATTTTACAATTTCAAGTTCTATTTTCTTCTCCTACCATTCCTTTTCTTTTTATTCATCGCTTCATTCTTGGTTTTAATTCAAGCAAACTTTCACATTATTGTCATTGTAATGCTTAATGATCAAAATCATGATTCGGAAACTATAACATAATTCTGCTGATTGTGTTTGTGGTAGAGACAAGGGTTGTTGTTAAGGTGCTTAATGATTAAGGTGTTGAATGATTGTGGAAATATGTGCTTCAACTTAAATTAAGCAACATAGGAGTAGATATATTACACCGTAATATTGAAGTCGTGAGACTCTGGAATACTGAGATTTCAGTAATTATTGCTGACATTGTGTATCTAAGCATAGTGTGTGTTAGATAAATTTATGGACAAGTTTTAGCATGAAGAAAATGATGGAACCAATTATTTGAAATGCTTACTTTTAGTGGGTTTTAGCTACAACAGACATAACATATCAGAGATTCTGAGGTCCTTTTTATAAGGTGCATAGTGACTGACAACATAAAATGTCAGTCACATAAGTTACTCTATACATTATTGGTGACATTGTGTATCTAAGATTGGATAAATTTCTAAACCCCCGGTCACCGACACAAGTTTTTTTTTTTTTGGACAATTGCTACCAGTTTAAAAGTTAAACTTAATAAAAAAGTTTAACTATATATAGGTTCTATTTGGTAAAAATAGCTGATAAGCTGATATTGTCCTTTTGTATCCTAGGTTTTGGCCTTGTAAACTTTTTTTTGGACTCCCTCTCAGTTAAGTTCAAAACCATAACTTTTGGTCTTTGACATAACCTTCTGTTAAAAATATGCTGACATGGTCTTTAACTTCTTTTCATAATAGAGTTCCAACTAAGAAGAATCTTAGATTAAGAGGGATAAACTTTAATTCATCGGCATACTGTATTGGTGGCTGTGGAGCGAGTCTTTGAAGTGGCTGGATTATCTGCCCTCTCGTATGGAGAAGTAGAAATGCAATGATTTTTTCTTATACATTAAATCAGTAGCTTAGGAATTGCTTAAGTTGCCTGCATTGGTTGAGGAGTTGTGATCGCGTTTTAATTTGTACATTGGTTGAGATATCTTTTGTGTGCAGTTATTGCTTTTTGTGCCTGCATTTTACTTGTGGCTTCCTGCATAATTATGCAGCCTGGTTTGGTAGCTAGTTGTGTTTACCTACTGCTGTTAGATTGTTAATGTGGAGCTTGTTTTGGGACTAATAGGCAAATATTGTGGATTTCTGCTATTCCCCCAGTATAAAACACTCGCACCCTGCAGCCATACCCAAGATGTTTATGCGTTAGTTAAGTAGCACAAGTGTTACTCGTTGCGCTACTTAACTAACGCTGCGTGAGTTAACTTGCGCCGCTTTAGTTAACTCACACTACGTGCTGTCTTAAAGAAGTCAGAACACCTCATTTCTTCATTTCTCATCTAAAATCTCAAAAAATCTCAAAAATCTCTCTCAAATCACCCAAACCCAAAATTTCTTCAAGTTCAAATCAAACAACACTTCAATAACAAGTCTTCATAATCAAACATCATTAACCTTTTATGTTTATATGTTAAATTTTTTCTCTTAAATTATAAATTTTTTAGATGTAGGGATTGTTTAAATTTTGGTTTTTTTGGCAAGAAATCATACAATGTGTACATGAAAATGACTTATGTTGCTTAAATGTTTAGATGTTTGCATATGTATGTTGTAGTTTTTTTTTAGATTTAGGGTTTGTTTAAATTTTGATCTTGCTTGCTAGAAATGATACAATATTACATGTAAATGACTTATGTTACTTAATTGTGGTTAGATGTTTGCATGTTAATGTTGTAATTTTGAGTTTTAGGGTTTATGTATAGTTTGCACTCCAAGTGTTTAACGAAATGTTTGAATGAGTTTTTCATTGATTGTTTTTAATTTCTTATTGTGTAAATTTGAAGCAATGGCGGGGTGGATCGACGTTCATGCACAATTCAACGACGGAGAACCTTAGAGGTTGAAGGTTCGGTGCCTTGGCGTAACGTTAAGAGGTTTCAAGGATCAACATAATGAATTCAACCAAGGAGTCAACCCAAAAGACACAAGGAGGGTGAAATAACATCGTTCACTTAGGTGGAATTAACGAACGACGGAAATATGAAGAGCATGTTTTGGGAGCACAGCGTGTTCCAGTGGATCGATATGCAGGTAACGTTGTTGAGATCAACTGGAGATATAATCAACAGTCTAATTCCGCCAGAAGATCATGATTAGGTAGGGAATGCACCTTCCAACTACAACAATTATCTTCCTTTGGATGGGGTAATTCAAACTTGTTAAACAGCCGGACTCCAACATTCGACTGACATTTCTACTATTTCATTCAAAAGATTAAATTCTTGTTAGGCTTGTTTAAATGAAGATATTGAAGTGTCAAGGAATGGACCTCATTCTTTTGACACTTGAATGCCGTCATTTAAACCAGGACTAACAAGAATTTAATTTTTTGAATGGAACAGTAGAAATGTCGGTCGAATGTTGCAGTCCTGCTGCTTAACAAGTTTGAATTTACCCCATTCAGAGGCAAGATAATTGTTGTAGTTGGAAGGTACATTCCCGAATGTAATATAATGTAATGACTCGTCTATATAATGTAATGTAACTTTTATTTGAATTTATTCAATACGCAATTTTTATTCGAATTCACGCTGAATTTATTCTAATTCATTTATTTACTTTATTCAATACAACATATATCTACCATAAATATAGTAAAAAAACGTGAAAAAACTTAACAAAAACGTGCAAAATCAATTAAATTGCATTGAACATCGTCCAAAAAACGTGTGTTCTTCAGTTCTGACCACCGGCCAAGGTACGTGAGTTAACTTGCGCACATGTCAGTGGTGCGTGACTTAACTCATGCAGAGGCATTAATGTTCATTCAGCTGGGTGGGAGCGAAAAATGCAGGGCAAAGAGCATAAATCAATATTGTGTAGTAAAGAATAATGAATTCAAGTGATGTTGTTGATAAACATCCTCTACTGAGTGAGATATAATACTTTTGTTTGTTAGATTTATTTGTCGTTCAAAATTTAACAGGAGAGGTTGCAGATGAACTAAGATTTTATATATATGAATTTGGCATTCAACTTACGTTGTTAATTTCTAAGATACATTTGCAAAAACCGTGTTATGTGGACATGAAGCAATAGAGGGAAGAAAATTGTGATTATTGACATTCATGTATAAATTTATGTAATAGCAATAGCAATTTTGTATTACAATTGTTATCATAATTGATTTTTTTTTAACCATATAATAAACTAAATTTATCAAAATTCAAATATCTTAAGCATCTATCTATCTTATTCTAAGAAAAGAGTTCATTTTATACCCCCAATGAGTTGGAATAAATTAAAAAAAAAAGATCAATTCATAATGTTGGAATAAATTAAAAATCTTGAGAACTAGCATAAAATTTGTATAAAATTTGTTTATGTGCAGGTATTCTCAAAATTCGTTTTCTTGAAAAATATATTTTATGTTGAAAATAAAATAGCAATTTTTGACTTGTTTTTAAAGAAAATCATTTTTAATAGAAGAGATAAAAAAAATAAAACATAATTTATGATGTATGTGCTTTTTCTTCCCCTTACAAGGTTAGTCTATAAAAAACACTAGTGGAGTTCTTTAGGGGTTACTACTGATCTCAAAACCAATTTGCTTGAGTGAAACCTTTGTAAGTGGAATCAATTGTGTAGGGATGAAATCCACAAATCTACGATTACAATTTGGAATGGAGAGGAAAACATTTTTTGCAACAAATGAAAAGGTGAGAAATTATAGGTCCGATGATATTGGCTTATATATTTTATCGAAGTTGCCTCTTAAATCTTTGAAGAGATTTGAATGTGTTCATAGAGCATGGTCTCTCTTATATAAAAATACTCATTTCATGAACATGTTCCTCAATAATTTCTTATTTAATTTGAATTGTTGTTCTTATTATTATGGAGCATCTCTACTATACTCATACAGTTGAATGAACCCTATTATAAAAATGTTTTTTTATTCTCTCTATTTTCCATTAGCAAACCAATTCGATTTTCGTATTTTTGGTGTTGTTAGTATTAATGACATACTATCTCCATGAATATGATCATTTGGGAGAAACTATACTGTTGAACCCGACTATCGAGGCAATCAAGGTATTCTCAGTCAGGTTGAGTTGATTGAGTCGTCCATCCTAGATGATGCTACAATTTTTTTTGTAGGGAATGATGCTACAAATTCTGTTGATGTGTGTATTTTTTTTTCCAATCTTCATGGATTTGGTTATGACCATGTTATAAATGACTATAAGGTCGTTTAGAATATAAGTTTGTCATAGGATCATCCCTGAAAGACTTTGAACCCCTTGAAGAGATTATATATTTAGATTGGTTGGAAAAACTATCTATAAAACTTTTATGCGAGATATATAGACTAAAAAGTAGCTCAAGGAGGAAACTAAGTGTTGACATGCAGTCTTCTTCAAACTGTATTATGGGCAACCAAGTCTACATAGATGGAGTGTGTCATCGGTTGTATGCATAAGATGAGGAAGATAACTTGTTGAAATATGTTTCATCTTATTTTACTTGAGTAATGCAGTGTTCTTCATAACATCCATACCCTCCGGCGTAGATGAGGTGTTCCTCCCCAATTTTCTCTTTCCCAAAAATGCTTATGAAGATATTTGTTGTCTCTTATTTTAATTGTTTTGATATTGTTGGAAATAATAATGAATTATGTTGGTACACTTCATTTGATGCCAATTTTTCACCGCTAATATAATATTCATGTCAGGTAGATAAAAACTTGTAGTCTTTTAGATACTTGTTGAAGAGGGAAAAAGAGTTATGTTATAACGTAATAAATAGAGTAGAAAGTTGTAATATGTGAACATGATTGCCATTTCACAGAGGTTCCCGAACTTGAGGTGCGATGTGTGGCTTTACATCAACATGAGGTTTCAAAATTGGAGATGTAATGTGATGTGACAAACTCGTAGGGGTATTAATAGAAGCATCCATATCCATATCTAAGATAATGCAAACTATAGCAATAAAATTTGTATGTTTATGTATTAGTATTATCCAAACTGGGTTTTTCAAATTTTCAGATTATAAATCCGAGATTTCTGCTCTTCCTCTAGCACATTTCGCTCTCACCCAGCTGAAAATACTATAATGCCCATGCGTTAGTTAAGTCACGATGTGTGACTTAACTAACGCACGTTGTAGATGTTGTGTGACTTAAGTAGTGCGGCGTGAGTTAACTCACGCAGCGTGACTTAACTCACGCAGCGTGACTTAAGTCATTTAACAACAACCCAGCAACTCAAACCTTCATTTTTCCAACTTCTCAAAATACGAATTTTTCCCCTCCAAGTGCGATTTTCACCATTCTTGCGCCATTTAAAGCCAATTTCTCCCACAATATCAAGTAAGTGATGATTATCCTACTTCATTGCATTTTGTTGGTTCAAATTTTAGATTTTTTTTGAAGAAAGTTAACATTTTTAGGTTTTTACAAATATGGCTTGCATGTCAGTTTTTAGGATTGTCAGTGATGAATTAAGTTAGGAATAGTATTTTAGATGTTATTTAGAGTGAAATGTGGTAGTTTAGGGTTTAGAAAAGGTTAGATTTCTTAGTTGTTTGAAAATTGCACTCTATGTGTTTGGTAAAATGTCTCAATGATTTTTTTTTGTTTTTTGGATTGTTAATGATGAAATTAGTTAGAAATATGTTTGTTAATGTTGATTATAGTTAGTTTAACTACAATGTGGTAATTTACGGATTGAATTGACACTGTTGAAATATTAGTGTTGTTGTTGAATTGTTAGAAATGACACAATTTCCGTGTGAAAATGTGTCATTGAATTTTTGCTTTTTTAAATGTTGTGCAGATATGTCTCGGAGAAATACGTCTCAGAGGCCGCCTGAGCCGCCTCAGGATAGGAGTGACAGACTTAGGGCAGGGATGTCTGCCCCTACTAGTAGTGCACGGAGGGAGAAGCAAGCACTATACCCTCCTATGGCTGGTCGAGGGAGAGATGGGGACACGAGACTTGTTAGAGTTGATGATGCAGGGGGTCCACGTCATAGACGGGTCCATCCCAGATGGTGGATCCGACACAGTATCAACATGATTATCAGGTGTATGAGTAGGCGCAGGATCAGGCGTATCATTTTGAGGAGCCTCAGCCTCACCAGTATCAGTTTGATGCGTATCAGCAACATCAATATGAGGATCATCATGAGCAGCCTGATATTGAGCAGGAGCAGCCTGATATTGAGGAGCCTTAGCAGCAGGATGATATTGAGCAGCCTCAGCAGCATGATGGTGGAGGTCATGCTCAGGGGTGCCAAGGGTGGTGTACGAGGCCGGACCAGACGTCTATGCAGCGGGGCCTTTTGACCTCACACTTTTACCTCGCTTTGATGGACATGTGGCATGCAGGATATGGGTCGATGCCGATGTAAGTATATTTTAATGTTTATTATTTTACTTCTTTTACTATTTATACAACTTATTCTAATT
>Ga0315914_1004879_pt1 | contig 19838 bp, 10 predicted proteins | sample MpolenodulesMG_FD_203920 | JGI IMG/M metagenome (GOLD analysis project Ga0315914, IMG submission 203920) | Medicago polymorpha root nodule microbial communities from Los Angeles, California, United States - elongated nodules | ecosystem: Host-associated > Plants > Roots > Nodule | place: USA... | reverse complement strand
TTGAGACACCCCATGAATCACATAACATCAAAATATCATTAAAACAAAAAAAAAAACATAATTAGAAGTAGGACTCACCGACAGCAAGTACAACGTTGGCAAAAACAAACACCTTGTTGAGCCTAAAAAAAAAAAAACAAGATCAAAGAGAAACACGGAGGATGGGGAGGAAAAAACCGAGATGTGTTGTTGTTGTTGTAATGTAATGGGGGCAGAGAGAGAAATAAAGAGGAACAGTCAAAGGAGAAATTTGGAAAAAATAGAAATTTTCAGACAGAAAGAGAGAGGAAAAGAAAGAACATAATCATTAATATAACTAATAATCATGATTTTATGATACTATGTACATTATTCATTACCATACATAGTAATTTACTTAAATTAGTAAGTATTTTTTTTTTTAGGTTTAAACGTGTCTTTCGTCTCTGCACTTTCATCACTTTTTGCTATCAGTCCTTACACTTTTTTGTTTGGCTTTAGTCCCTGCACTTTATAAAAAATTGGTATTGGTCCCTCTGTTAACTTTCTGTTAAAAAAAAAACTGATGGAGTGCCACATGGCCCAATTATTTCACGCCACGTGACACACTAAAAGATAAAATTTCAAAATTAAAATAAATTAAATAAAATAATTGTTTTTTAAGTAATTCTGAATAATAATAATAATTAAAATATATATATTTTTATTTTAATTCTGAATAATAATAATTAAAAAAAATTATTTGATTTATTTTAATTAATTCTGGATAATAATAATAATTAAAAAATATATTTTATTTGATTTATTTTAATTTTATAATTTTGTCTTTTAGTATGCCACGTGGCGTGAAATGATTGGGCCACGTGGCACTCCGTTAGTTTTATTATTTTTTTTTAACAGAAAAGTTAACAGAGGGACCAATACCAAATTTTTTATAAAATGCAGGGACTAAAGCCAAACAAAAACAAGTGTAAGGACTAATAGCAAAAGGTGATGAAAGTGTAGGGACCAAAAACACGTTTAAACCTTTTTTTTATCCTTATAAATATATCAACTTTTTGTTTTAGTCCTTCTATAAATTTCTTTCGACTTTTTAGTTCTTATAAAATTTTCAATCGCCATTTTTAAAGTAAAATCATGTATAGTCTTTGTATATTTCTATGAAATTGTGCAGAAATGTATAAAATATTGTAAAAATCTCTCCCAAAAAATGTAGAATTTTTTAACAAAACATGAATTAAATATGAATTTTTAACCACAAAAAATATATAATTCATATTTAATTCATGTTTTGTTAAAAAATTCTAAGTTATGTAGGGAGAGATTATTATATTATTATAAACTCTTATGCAAAATTTTATTCAAAAATATGAATTATACATATGAGTTTACTTACAAGTAATGAGCAAGGGTGAAGATGGAAAACTTTTGGTGGACTAAAAGTCTAATAAATTTTTTAGAGAGATTAAAACGAAAAGTTTATATATTTAACCATTTTGTAAAGAAAGACGAAATGACAAAGTTGTTACAAACACACATAGGTGGAGGCATCGGGGTTCAAACCCCGGTCATGATGTCTGATATAACAATTTCGACATTTTTATCAATTGAATTAAGATTTGTGGACATAATTAACTTTAAACTTATTAAGAAAGTTAGTTAAAGTATCTATCTATCTATCTAAAGGAAATTTGAGTTATTCTCATGCAAGATTTATGATGATGTGACACTCTAAAAAAAGCTTCTCATTCTCTAATACTAAATTGTCATTCTAAAAAATCTTCTCACCTCACTTATAACTTTTCACCCTTTGATATATCTCATTAATCTTCCACTAAATAATAATCTTGTGTGAATTAAAACTATTCACTCTTTCTTATTCTATTATTATTAGTGCCTTAGAAAGTTGTCATGTATTAACATTAATCTTGCACTATCTTCCAGGTGAAAGGTCACTGCCATGCTTAATTTTTTTTTCTTTTCATGAGTTTCTATAAAGTTGAAGACAAAAGATGCATTGCATACTCTAATGTACGTAAAAATTAGATATCTTTTTTCTACTAAAAAACATGAGATACCTAAACATGTAAAAGTTGAAGGATAAAATTGATCAATAAATATTAGTCCAAAATAGAACTAATAAAAATATATAGTATAAAAACAAAAAAGTGTAATTGATCAAATTTATTAAAATATGAAATATAATCACGTACATTTTTTTTTTATAGAAGTCTGTCCATACAAAAAATCAAATATGTATGTAACTTATAAAAATGAGAATAATATTTCTTCCATTTCTTTATTAAAAAAAATAAAAAATTCTTCCACTTCTTTTTTATTTTGGCTTCAATTGTTACAAAATGTCATTGGTTGATCTTAATATTCTGTTCCAACTTGATCACTCCTACAAAATTGATTATTTATGAAAAATATATTTTATCACCTCTATTTTTGAACTAATGTTTTTTCATATTCCTTAACTCATAATTTTTAACTATGATCATTCATTAGTCAAAAAATTTAAATTATGACTATTCAATCACTCCTTTTGTCAATGAAAAATTTAACTAGTAAATTAATGGGTTACAACTTTTATGGAGTGTTATTGTTCATCTCAAGATAATTGTGTGTATAAATATGTGATTTTGTGCATTGAATTTAACCGGTTGTAGTATAAATTTTGGTATTGGGTCATCATCCCTTTCTCCAAGCAACTCTTAAGTGATATTTTTTAATTTCGCATTGTAGTTTTTGTTTCTCTCTTTCTTACTTTTCATGTATGTGTAACTTTCGTTAGCCTACTTTTCTATCTTTCTCTATTACATATTTTCTTTTTTTGTTTAATGTGGATATATATGACAATTTTTTTCATGTGAATGAGGAGAAGAGGATAGCCAAGGCTTCTGTTTTGTGTTTCTTGCATTCTTGCTATTTGGGTATAAAAATGGCAAACTCATGTAAGTATGCGTAACTATAATAGTTGCATCATTAAATTTGAAATTTGTTGAATTTGTATTGTAATTGTTTTATATTTGTAGATGATATAGAAAAAAAAAATAATAAGACTTTGTAGAGATAAAATTTAAATTAATTGTTTTAAATTTTGAATAAACTTTATATTAGTGAAATGCTAATTGTTATCATTTGATGTGGTTGTTGTAATTGTAACATAAAAAACAATATTGTTGTAACTTGACTTAGAGAATGTCCATTCAGATTATCTTCATATTTGTCTCTGTCTATCTATCTTTGAATTCTAAATGAAAGAAGGATGTGATGATGTTGCATGTCTATTTTCTTGTGAATTTGGAGAAGAGAATAAATAAAAAATTGAAGGAAGGTGAAGAGGATAAATGAGACTTCTATTTATGAATTAAGTATAATATATTAAAAAATGAAAACTACAATATATTTAAGTAGTCTAAACTTAGAGTCTTTATGTAAATATCGATAATATAGAACATGAAGTAAAAAGTTCAATTCATTTTTATTCAAATATTTTCAATTGAATATGGAAGATTGTATCTTACATAAAAAAATAGTATTTTAGTTTATAAAGGTGAAGACTACAAGTGTCTACCATTTTTTCGTATAAAAAGAATAACAAAAATATTATAATATAATTAAGACATGGGTAGAGAGAAGGCTAAATGATATGATCCAAGTTACACATTTGTATCATTTGCTTACGAAAAACACTAAATGAATTTATACAATAAAATTTTAAATTTATTGCACATAAAGTTAAATTCATTGACAAAAAAAGGTAAAAACAATTCATTGAGAAAAAGGATTCAACAAAAATTAATTTAAACCATTAACTATAATTGACTTGAAAATTTTATATATGAAGGTGGTTAAAGGAAAAATATGTTGAGGCAAAATCCCTAATTGATTTTAAAGATAATAAACTTTAATGATTAAGGATTAAATGGACTTTGATTAATTCCTTGGTATTTAACTTGTGCTCTTGAGTGTTTTAGTAAGACAGGAACAAGGTTTAAATCATATCAAGATATAAGAAATCAAAGGACATTGAATTCATGAACTAACTCTGAAGATCTGAAAGTTAGTTCAGAATGTTGATCAGAACGTTCTAATGGTAATTCAGAAGGGTGTTCATAAGCAAACCCATAATCATCAAGAACGTAAAGAACATGCAAGTACACATGACATGAATAAAAGGTCCAATAAAGTACATCTGCATGAATCTATCAACAATAAAGGCATGGACAAGGAACTATGTCAAAAAGATCTTTAATGTTCATCCAAGACTATGAACATTAAAGTACTATGAATATTCCAATGAGAATAATATCCTAGATGTTGCATTCACCGCACTTCAGTTATGTCTTTACTATTAGAGTTGATTACATCAAAAATTAAGTCTTACAAATCAACCTAAAGTAAGAACAAATGGAACATTCTGAAGGTCGAAATGTTCACTCTTGCACATGCTTCCAGCTATGAACAGTGTAGTTGGTGGAAAGATGAGAAAAGTAGCAAAAGGAGATCTTGCATCAGAGATAACTTATCCTCTGAACAGAATCAAGCAAAATCCCCTAGAAGCATGGGCCTAAAGCTGCAGACCCACTATCTTCTATTTCCTGCACAATGACCAAGGCAGATTTGGATCAACTTTATTCTACTTTATCCAGCAACTTTTGATGCATATGGAGAAGTTACTTTTTGGTGGATAAAGCCCAACAAATCTCATGTCACACCTTGAACAAACCCATAAACTCATCAGACATTCATCATTGATGAACCCAGATGAAGAACATCATGAATATCAACATTCTGATGAAGAACACAGCAACATTCTGATGTTCATCCTGGGAACACAACAACATTCTGATGATCAGAATGTTCACCCAGAATTTCAAGTAAAAACTTGTGGGCCCCAGGACATGTGGTATAACACCATTGGTCACCTTACAACGGCTATATGATCCCAAAAACTCTATAAATAGAGATCAAAGGCTCAACATTACTTGCACCATTGCAAAGCATACAAAATAAACAACTTGAGATTGTTTTTGGCTCTTGCAATTGAAATTGATCAATGACTAAAGACTTTTGTTTCCTTAGTGCACATCAATACTCTTTGTTATCTCTTTGAAAGATAACTTCTTCTTCTTCTTCTTCTTCTTCTTCTTCTTCCTCCTCTGTTTGATTCTCAAACATTCAAACTTCTCACAAATTGTAATTAAGTCTCATCTAGCTTTAGGGGTACTAAAGTGTTAGTTTGAGTAAGGATTGTAAAAGTCTAAGTGGTTAACTTAGCAACAAGGTGCAAGCCTGCTGAGGCTTAGAGAATACAGGTTGTGTAACTGTTCAGGTGAACAAAGGTTGTAAGGTGCATGATTTGAGAGGTTATCTCAAGCATCATAGTGGAAACTCTCACAAGATTGTGAGGAGTGGACTAGCCCACATTGGGTGAACCACTATAACTCTTTGTGTGTTCTTTCTCTTCCCTTTACTCTTTACTTACTGCAAACACGAAACACACATAAACACATTTCCTTTGTTAAACTGTTTTTTACTCTCAGACATCAGAACGTTCTGAAGTCTGATATTAACTTAATCATTCCAAGTTTCAACTTGAGAATTACTTTTTAAGTTACAATATAATTTTTAAAAGGTCACAATTCAAACCCCCTTCCTTGTGACTATTTTATCTACTTCAAAATAGGGGTCTTATTTGCACGTATTATAGTCCCCGACTAATGAAGAGACTGTGCTAAAATCATATCATATGTTTTTTATATTCAACTTTTTTATTTTAATAAAAAATTTGTTTTGTATTTAGCACCAAAATTCTAAATATAATATGCATCCTTCGTATATGCTGAAATTAAATGATGAAACTATAATTATCAAATTAAATTTTAATAAAGAAATTATTTGTAAAAGGGAGGAGGAGAAGATGAATAATTATTATTTTTTTATCTAAAGACTATGTTGTCATGTAGTGTTTGAATGGTAAATACGAAAATGAGTCATTAAATTTATTTATTTATTAAAATTGAGTTATTTCCTACTTTTTTTTTAAATAAAATAATTTCATTGACTCAAGTTAGAATATAAATTTGATAATATATTATTATAATTCATGATTTTTTCTTTCCAAAATCCACAAATGTATTAAAATAAATGTAAACAAAAATAGAAGATATACACTAAACCAAGAAAATATATTAAAAGAATTTTTTTATTAATTTCTATTGATTTCTAATAAAGGTGAATGACACACTATTTATGTCAAAAATGATTTTTATCTACTCTATGCTCTATATTCATACGAGAGAATAACAAGTTTAAAATATTTTAATAGCTATTTTATTTTTAATTGCAAAATAATTCAATAGAGATCCACCAAATTTATTATTTTCAATAACTTTAAAAAATATACATTGTAATCAAACCCGTGCAACGCACGGGTTGAATACCTAGTGACTAATTGTTTTGATCTCATAAAATTACTATGTTTTCTCTTTTTAGATGATGTTGATACTTTTTCAATTATATCGCAAATTTATTGGCAAATTTTACTAAATAAATAACATTTTTGTTAGGGTTTAAACTCCGATCCATCAATTATTCATATTAGAATTTGAATTTCTAACACTAAACTACTTGAAAAAAAAAATTAAACAGATAACATTTTTGTGACTCGTATTTTACCTAACTATTTTCTTTCTATTGTAATGCTTTGTATACTTATTTGCTATCTATATTTTGAATTTTGATGTGATAGATTTAAAAAAATGATTTCTTATATATTTTTTGTTAAATATTATGCTTATAAAAATAATTCCTTCTATATTTTTAACATAGTCATAAATAATAAAAGGAATTACTATGTTAAAATCATTGTAAAAATGATTTTATAATGATTTCACCATTGTTTGTTATAAATAATAAAAGAACCATTAAAGTCAATGAAGATTGGTATACTTTTATAAAAGAAAAGTATATTTGAAAAGCAAAACTTATAATCATTATAAAATTGAAAATGCTAAAAAGTGCCTTTGGAGCAATGGTTAAGATGATAAAAATAGAAACATTGCATTGAAAATGGTGAAAATTGAAGAATTTAACTTTTTAAAAACCAAAACATTGTTGAATTCAATGTAAATATATTACTTTTGGTTTCCTCCTAAAATAGCTGTATTTTTCATACTATTTAATATCACCATGAATAGCTGGAATCTTTATCCATCGAAAGTGTAAAAGTTATTAGGCATACCTCCAATCAAATTATGTATAATACAATTTCTTTTTTTTTGAAGAATATTGTAATATAAAACATGGGGAGACTCATAACTGGGTCTAGAGTTCGAATGTTTGAGACATCATTGTTGTAGAGAAGCGTTCTCGGTCAATGGGGAAAAAATTATGAAATATTTCTCATATATATCTCTAAAAAAAATATATACATATATCAACACTTAACTGGATTACCCTTAAAAAAAATTAACTGGATTAAAAATAACACATTAACATTGCATATTTGCATATATATTAAATATATTTTTGTTGTAAAAAACAGAAGAAACAACGTGAAAATGGAATGTCTGGTTGCGGAGAAACGGTGGAAAGAAAGAGACGTAAGTAAATGTCTTATGTCCGGTTCGATTTTCTTTGGTTCATCGTCTGCTCAAATAAAACGTGCCTCTTTCGACAGGTGAGAAACTGCAATTGGAGTACATATATTTGTTACATTGTTTTTCAAATCAATATTTGATATATAGATCGAAAAAATAATAAATAACACCACCAATGAATTGATAAGTGGTAAGAGTCTTGAGCTCTTGAACAAGTGGTCAACAAGTATTTGATATCTGTCTATTGCATATGAAGGAAATTCTAATGCAAGGGAAAGTACAATGCTAATGATTCGGGATTAGTTTTACATCATCTAAAATCGATAGTTCAATACCAAAGCCAAGAAATGTACACCAAGACTCTGAGTCTTCATCCATTAACTAACAAGTTTTCTCGCGATGTGCAAACAATTTTTGAACTAATAACTCGCTCAGCCGCTGTTATTATAGTGGCTGGGGTTTAGAAAGTATATTGGTGTGGACAGTCTTGCGAGGTGCGTTTCTGGTAGTTCACCACAATGAAGTGTCAATCTGTTTGGTTCTTCAACTGTTAAATTGGTTCAGCTATAGAACTGTGGTAGATGGTTCAGTTTTTTACCAGGCAGATGGGCTTGATTAATGGTTCAGTTTTGTTCATATATGATTTTTGAACATGCCGAGCACAAGAGTAAATTGGATTATTGACTATATATGGAAACATTATCCCTTCTGTTACGAACTAATTTTACTGATACCAACAAAACCAGTAAAAGCTAAACTTAAGAAAGCCATAAAAATTCCCCTTCACGTCCAGTAAAAGGAAAACGATCGTGTATGTGTTGCACTGATGACTGACCACATCTAATATGAAAACTTTGACAAAAAAGACAGATAAAGTAGTAGTTTCAAATCTCACTTCTAAAATCAAAATTATGCAGCGTCGTCAAATTATGCAAAACTAAAAAACAATGCTGTTATAAAACAATTCGCAGTCCTTCTCAAATGATAAAATTAGTGGTATACACAGCAAGAAATCATGCACAAGGAGATTATTAATATGAACTAATTTAATCATTTCATATTATTTACTGGAAGAAATGAGGCTGGTTTGCCATATGGCAAATCTAAAGCTGGTAGTTTTCATGGTTTCTTATATAGAAGCATGTCTAATGTTCAAAATATTGAAAAGAACATTATGCGTGTGCGTGTAATTTTGGATCTGGAACAGACACTAATAATTATGGAATAAACCATCAATTTAGTCTCTCAAGTACCAACCTCTCAACAATTTAGTCTCTCAACTATCAACCTCTCAACAATTTAGTCCCTAAACTATATAAATATAATAAGTAGCCCGTAAACTATATGAAATCTGTCAATTTAATCACCAAGTATATAAAAATTTATCCATGTAGTACCTAACATCTTAATAGTAGGGACTAAATTCATGAATTTCACTTCACATAGTTAAGGGACTATTTATTATATTTACATAGTTTAGGAACTAAATTAAAGGGTGATAGTTTAAGAACTAAATTGATGGTTTACTCAATAATTAAGGTAATTAAAAAGGGACCGGACACTGAATCTGCATAACCACCAGTTCAAAGCTTAATGGTCTGACTCTGACCAGAGTTAGACCAAGGTCGGGACCGGTAGTAACTAAAATAATATATTTTTATTAATTTTTAACATCTTATACCAAATAAAATATAAGTATTAAACTAAAAGTATAATATTTATAGCTTTATAATATTAGTAAAATACAAAGTTACAGCTTTTTTATTATAATTCTAATGAAGTTAAAAAAAATCTATATTTTGGTGAAGAATTATTTGTCACAGTATGTTGGGGTTTGTCATCGTGGTGACAGGGGCAAAAAGTTAATCACAAAGCCAAATACCCTGAAAGTTGAACAGGGCACAGGAGCATGCTATGTGCAAACGGTTGCTGCATTAGTCTTACTTTTTTAATTTCCATTTGAACCAGTGACAAGGGTGGGTGAGATTGAGGTGATTGTGTATCAAATTGTGTTATTGTACTGATTTTGGCACTCCTTGTGTTTTACCTGTATATCTTTTATACAATAATACAACTTTTCCTATTAAAAAAACACTAATTCTAATTCAATGTGTGCTCTATTTTTCATGTCTACTTCTTAAAACCCCACACTATTTAAAAGGTAGAACTAGTAGATGACTTTCAACAATAAAACAAGACTTTCTAGGCGAGTAATATATTTCTCAAAGTTCCACATCACTATAAAGAGAGTAGTAGATAACTTTCTTCTATAAATCAAGACTTTTAGGTGAGTGAAATAAAAGGGGGAAAAATGAAGAAAAAATGCGACCCAATTGCTAGGACTGGGTCAACTGCTGTTTTTCTTGAATCTGACAGGGCGGTTTTCAGGGTCTTCCAAACTGGACATAGGTTTGGTCTAACTAGTTGAACCAGCTGGTCTGATTTTGATTACCTTGCTAATAGTAGTTTCAAGTGTTTCAATTTAAGAGCAAGGAAAACAATCCTTTTTTCGACAGTATTTACTTTATGTTGCTATGGTGTGTCAAAATCAAACTCCTAAATTTTGAATAGCATCACTTTTCCTTTACATATGGTTAAGACAAATGAGCAGCAAATGTTGAATGTGCTTGAGGGTTGATGCAACAGAAGATGGCAGACAGCAATACATGCGACAGAATTTGAGAAGATAACTGTAACAAAATGAAGTGTGTATGGAGTTGAAAAGATGGGCAGTTAGGATTTAGAGACTCCATAAAATTATAATACAACAACAACAACTGCCAAACCTTTTCCCACTAAGTGAGGTCAGCTACATGGATCAAATTACGCCATAATGTTCTATCATAAACCATACGTCGGTCCAGCTTTACTTAAAGGGTTGTTTGTTACTTAGCAGAGGACTGAATATACCCTCATCTTTCAAGTGCCAGTTACATGAAATTTATTACATAGATTACAATTAAAGTCAAAATAAAACAGATTAAAAAATTCAGGAGATCAGGAATAAAACATACAAACAGAACAATAAACAAACTGATCCTGCATCAAAGGTAATATGTTTTACCTAGTTATACCACACTGTATTACCAGTCTACTTGCACATATAAACAAACTATAAACCTAAATACATACAATCGAATATAAACCTATACTTTATATTTTTAGTTTTACCTAGTTATACAACATACAGCAGCACCATCATTCAGTACAAATTTCCAAATTACGTGAACTTGTGTTATGAAGCAGTGGAATGAAAATTAACTATGTTTGGTGTTCTGTGCATGGTTCTATTATAGAAGGGTCCATGTGTTTATTAATAATCATAGAAATTGGAAACTTAATAAATTGTTATAATTATAACTTTTCTTTATTCAATGACTTAATTTAAGCATATATGTTCAAGAGAGTGTGTTATATTATTCTCTGGTTGTATTTTCTACTCTATGATCTGTGAAAATTGTCTTAATTTATTGAAAAACAAAGATTATAAGTTATAACTGCTGCAGCAGGTAACATAACATCAGGTTTTCCCAATTTCTGGGAACAGTATGCAACCAGAAGATGTAGAATGGCCTGCACAAGGATTGGCCAACAGCCAACATCTACGTTCCTTCCCAAATCTCTAAATATATTCACACTCACATCCAAAAACAGTTAACATTATGAAAAGGTGTAACTTCATTTCGCCTGTATTATCTGTCTATAATTTCACATTTTGGATATTGAAACAAAACATAAACAAACTACAATATCCTTAGCCAACAAATCAAGAGAAAATAACTCATACAAAAATCCTAAAGAAATAGAGTACCTGAGAACTGAGATGTTCCTTCACATACCCAACACAGAATTCAACGTCTTTTACTAAGAGATTTATTATGTAATTCTAGCAACCGTTCAAGAGTTTCTAAAGACCATGTTTCCTCATTTTGGGCATAGACCTTTTGATTTAGAGAGTCAATTATTATGCTGACATTGCCAAACCCATATATCTGATGACCGTTATGTGTTCTACCAGATTTAGGTTTGAACAGTAAACCATTATCCCGAGCATAGGCCTCAATGAGATCTTTAACACTCATTTCATTCACACCATCTGCACCACCAGCCATGCTTGCAGCAGCTTGTTGTTGAGCAGAAGCTGCTGCTTTCTGCTGAGTCTCAAATTTCCTTTGCTCACTTACCCTGATATAGCTTATCTTCTCCTTCAAACCAGGTTGCACAACCTCCATACCTTCAACAGCCTGGTTCATCATATCAAGACCACAATTGAGCTTGTATCGAATACTTTCATTTGCCAAAAGTTCTTTTGGAATAAGTTCTTTCCAGCCTAAATACCATTTTGTAACTTCATCAAAGTTAGGATTTGAGCACAACCAACGATACAAAACCGTAAGCCACTTGGCAAAGAAGATCTCCATCGTGTCAACCATCAGATGAATTGGAATAGCTGAAGCCCAGTTCATAACCCAATAAAACTGATCAAGATTCTGACTTGCCGGGTTCACTTGGAAGTCATCTTGCAAGACAGCCTTCAGCTTAGGTACGATAAAACGGTGCATAAGTTGTTGCCAACTATCAGAATCAAATACAGTCTTCCAAGGAGACAATATAGCATATGCAGAACCATCACTTGGGTGCCATGCACCAAGAACAGTACTCAATTTGAAACGAATTGTCTGGTAGATAACCTCCAGTTTGTGCCCTAGCAGGGGTAGCCATGGATGCACCCATGTGTGGATAGGAATGGTCTCAAGATGTGGTTCCCAAGTACCTACTGCACTTGATAGTTTTGGCATGACTATGTTGTCTAATATAGTAGCAAGAACTGAAGAAGGAAGTAATTTTTCCCAAGACTCCAAAAACCGTAGCATTGGTTCAGGATCCCGTGCATGCCAGGTATTGATACCAGATATTCTGACAGCTGGCAATACAACCTCTGAAACCAATTGAGTATAAGGTGATGACATGTCCCATATATCAAAACAATCATCTCCTTGAAGCAGTGCCTTCCACTGTGATACCAACTCCAAACCATGAGATGGATTTCGAAGAGGATCCCATCCTTGGAACATTCTGATAAACAAAGGCAGGGCATATGAGCAAGCAATGCATGACAAGTTACACAGCTTATAATCCTCAGCATATCTTTTGTGCATGTCCATAAAGCATTGAGCAAGGGAATCCAGTGTTAATGTTCCTAAGGTGTTCTCTTCTCCAACTCTGTCCAGCACACTCATTATCTTTTCATAATTATCGAGCTGCTTCTTTTGAAACGCTGCCTCAGCTTCCAACTTCTCCTTTTCTTTTTTCAAGCTAAGTGCTATATCCCTCTCTTTCCTCAAATCTCTATCAATCTCTTGGATGTCGGTTTCAGCTATCCGAACTATTAGTGCTACGTTATGCTGAAGCTCAGGCATTGGGACATCATTTTCCTTTGCTTTCTCCTCGGCATTCAAATCAGACAAATTTGTTAAAACTCGTACCTGCGGCCCCCTCATATCATAAATCTTCTGAACAACCTCTGATTCTTCTTCTTGCTTGCTAGCCAACAACTCCTCAGCAGTTACATACTTTTCCTCTTCTTTATTCTTCTTCTTCGGCGGCTTTAACCACGAACGTGTTCTTCCAACTGTAGGCTGCACAACTCCCGGTTCAGTCTTCTTCTCCGTCTGCAAAGCAGGCAACGGCATTGTGGTTCCCTTCGATTCGTTAAATCCAAGACCAGAATTTTTAGCCCTCAACTTCGCTTCAATAGGATTTAAAATACCCTGCTCATTCTTCCCAAGACCACCCCCTTTATAACCCATCTTCTCAAGCAGCTTCATTCCAATTCCCTTCGTATGACTCTCGAATTTCCCAACATCCACAGACCCCTCCTGACCGAAACCCATCCCCGGCTTCTTCCCCTTCTTCTTCTTCTTCTCCTCCAATCTCTCCTTCTCCCTCTTCATGGCTCCCTCCTTAATCTTCTTCCCAAACGCAGTAGGCAAAAATTTATCATCCCGATTATCATTCTCATCAGATTCTTCATTTCTATCTGAACCATTCACACCACGACCAGCATTAAATCCTAAACCAGACCCCGAAATACCAGCCGACCCAAAACCTAACCCTAAACCAGGCCTATCTTCATCATCATCCTGTTCTTTCAAATTCTCATCAACATTATCCTTATCCGGCATAAAATTTCCAGTTGAAATGAAATTCACGGGTTTAGTGAGATCCTGTTTCCTTCCAAAATCTTTTCTTCGCTTTTTACTAGAATACCCATCATCATCGTCATCTTCGGAATCACCAAAAACTCCATATAGAACATCATCTTTGGTTTGAGTTCGAGCTTTCTCTCGGCGCTTTCGAAAGTAGAATTCACCATTAACCCATTGACCACCTTCAAAATCTTTCTCAGTTCCGAAATTCTCCATCTCTTGATCGTCATCCATATCCATCTTCTAACAACTAGAAAAATAAGCCTGTAATTAAAATTAAAACAACGAATTGTTAATAAAAGTAACGAATTTGTTTGTTGCAATTGAAAAACCCTAACTTTATGGATAGGAAAAATTGGAGGTAAGAGTTAAGAGGGTTTAATTAGGGAAATTGATGAAGATAATGGATATTGAAAGTGTGTAGAGATAGTTGGGAGAGTTGTTACCTGAAAAAGGCAACGACGGTGGACGGTGCGGCGGCGGAATTCGTGGATTCGGGCAGAAACGCAACCGGAGATAGGAAAACGGCGTCGCTTCTGTGTGGGGAAGTAGTTTTGTTGTTATCAAAAATTCGATTTAGGGCAGAAAGTATATTCAATCGTAAGACTTTCAATTTTTGTTTTTTGAGGGAAAATTCCAATTTTTGTTATAGATTTTTTTTAGGGTTGTTATAGACTTATTTAAAGAAAAAAAATGATTATTTACTAAACTATCCATGATTTTTTCACCTTAATTTTTTTCAGAGTTTGTTACTACTATTATAACAAACAAAAGAATAGATTAAGTTGTTAGACTTTTTTCTTAAAGGAAGATTAAGTGATTGAACTTGGCTAAAGAGTTTCGTCAATAACATATTGTTTAAAGAATTTGAACTCGACTCTTTGATCGAATAAGTTTTCCACAATCTATTACTTTTTGGTTTGAACTCAGCATTGCTAAACCTCTTTCCCTTATCGATAAGAGGTTTAACACAAAAGAAGAAGAAAAAGAATTTTTCGTTAGAAATCAATCATACAAAAAAAGCATTTGAAAAAATGTTCACAAGTTTTTGTTCTTTTTTAAAAATAATTTTTATAGTGAGTTATCTTTTTGTTGTAAATGTTTAACAAATAGGTTTTAAAGAAAAATTGATTTAAATAGTTTCTAGTAATAACTCATTTAACATATTTAATCCTTTTGGTACTTTTTAAAAAAAATAATAATTTTAAAACATACTTAAACTTATATGAATGATTTCACATATAAAAATTATTTTTCAGATACCACTTAAAAAATGACTTTATAATGGTAGATCTCTAAAATTGAATATATAAGTTAAATAATGTCAAAATTACTCTTATAGTTTATAATTATAACACTAGTATTTGGACCCGTGCGATGCACGGAAAGTTGATTATCTCATTGACTAATAAATGTGGTAGTTTATCATAAAATGAAATAATAGTTATTGTTAAGCATAAATTAATGCTTCCCAAAGACGACAACAACAACCAAACATTATCCCACTACGTGGAGTTGACTACATGGATTGAAATATGTCATATTGTTTTTATCACAAACCATATTTAGATCCAACTTATTAATCTATAAATCTTTTCTGATAGTTTCTCTTATAGTTCTTCCAGGTCTTCGTATACCTCTTGTAATATGACTATCCTCTATTTGATTTACTCTTCTCTTACTACAGAATCTACAGGTTTTCACTCTACATGTCCAAACCACTTAAACCTATTTTCCACAATATTTATACTATAGGTGCTACCCCAATTATCGTATAATGTTGTAATTTCTAATCTTATCCCATCTAGTCTTTCCACACATCCAACACAACATTTCCATCTCCGCACACTTACTTTATTCTCGTGTTGGTTCTTAACCGCCAATACTCTGTTTCGAAAAACATCGTTGTTCTAACAACTGTCAGGTATTTTTTCACTTCAACTTAAACGGCACATTTTTATCACAAAAAACACATGAGGCTCTTCTACATTTCAATCATCCAACTTGAATACAATGATTTACATATGCTTTTATTTCTCCGTCATTTTGTCCTATGAACCCAATATTTTTTGTTGAAAGAATGAACTCAGGATATTTAAACTGTGTAACTTATATGATATGATCTCCAACTTTCATCTCTAAGGTCGAACTACTTCGTATTTTGCTAAAATTACATTACATATACTATGTCTTACTTCTACATCCCTCGACTCTCCAACTAAGACTACATCATCTACAAAAATCATACATCTTGGTGCTAGCTATTGTAAATAGATAATTGATTAGGGTTGACTCTTGGTCCAATTCTTGTTATGAAAAATCATTGATAGGGATTAGGGTTAACCCTTGGTCTAATCCTTGTTATGAAAAAATCATTGATAATGCTTCCAAAAGACAAATAATAAAACCCCTGAAGTACATTAGACTTCAAGAACATTTTCGACTCCAAAAACTTGTCTAAGAGACTTAGGAACTTTTATAAATAAGATACGCGATCATTTTCTTAAAAAAAATAAATAGAAAAACAGCAAAAAAAAATTAGGAAGGAAATGTGGAACAACTTTTTTGGGTCCAAAAAGTTGTCTAAAAGACTTAAGAACATTTATCAATAAGATATGCGATAATTTTCCAAAAAAATAGAAAAACAATAGAAAATTATGAAGGAAATGTGGAACAACTTTTTTGGTTCCTAAAAGTTGTCTAAGAGAGATTTAAGAACTTTTATAAATAAGATAGGTGATCATTTTCTAAAAAAAAAAATAGAAAAACAACAAAAAATTAGGAAGGAAATGTGGAACAACTTTTTTGGCTGCAAAAAAGTTGACTAAGAGACTTAAGAACTAATCATTTCCTAAAAAAATATAAAAACAACAAAACATTAGGAAGGAAATGTGGAACAACTTATTTTGCTCCAAAAAGTTGTCTAAGAGACTTACGAACTTTTATAAATAAGGTAAGATAAGATAGGAGATCATTTTCTAAAAAAATATAAAAACACCAAAAAATTAGGAAAGAAATGTTAAACAACTTTTGTTTAATAAAATGGTGGTTGTTGATCATTTTTCGATTTGATCACTCAAATCTATCTTATTCTACTCTTGTAATTTAAATGAGTGGCTTTCACATAAATCGTGTTTTTCTTTCGTATTTATTTTTTTCGGTTATTTCATCGTCTCACTTTGGTGTTGCTTGATTTTGTTGAGATGTAATCCGTGATTAAAAGTTGTTACTTGCTTGACAAGTTAACAATTAGTAATTGGTTATGTGCTTGGTTAAGATTGTTATGTTACTTGTTTATCGATTAATGAGTTAGGTAGTTAGTTGTTGTGAGTTTTGAATGTTTGTAGGTTTACTTTATATAAATAACCACTGTGTGTGTGTGTATAGTAACCACTCTATGTACATTTTAATTCAAACTCATTTGTTAATAATTTGATTTTCATTATTTTCTTGTGTGTTTAATCTCTCTATCAAAACTTTGCATTCCCTTCATCTTTCTTGATTTTTCCCCCTAACTTGAAACCAGTGGAACCCCAATTAGTTCCAGCAAACTAGTATACCAAAGTTTGTTTCATATCATCCAATTCTAATCAAGAACGATAGTTAATTCATATACAACCTTCAAATAATTCGCTACATATCGTCAAGTATTCAAATGTGATAATTATGATCGGTGGTTGCTAAAATAAAGTTATATTAAGATTTCAAGATGTGCTTGAAATTGTGAATGATGGTGTTCAAGCATTAGCAAAAAATGCTACCGAGGCGCATAAGAACTCTTTGTCGTAAGCAAAGAAAGAAGGGGAATATTTGTTCTTTATTCATCAATGGGCTTATACAAATTACATCTTTGAGAAGATTATTGAGGAAACAACAAAAGCTCAAGAAAGTGTTTGGCGATGATGATAAAATGAAAAGGGTACATTTGCAAGCTTTATGTCACCAATATGAGATGGTTCAAATGTCATATCAAGAATAGGTATAGAAGAACTCTTCACAAAGTTGGTGATGCTGAAAAATCAAATGATGTCTTGTGAAGAAACTACCAGTGACATGACGAAGATAGTAAACAAGTAGTTGAAGGCTTCAGATGCAAATGGAAGACTAAGCTTGAGAGCTCCACTGTCAAGCAATATGACTTTCAATATTAGTTTTATTGTGTTAAATCATCAGGAGGAAACAAGAAACTTATTGATGTGAAATAGGTCTATAAAGCGAAGATGGTGCCAAATGGCGAAGATGCAAAATACATCAGGGTTTAAGATCAAAGGCCAAGAAGAAAAAGTGTTTAGATTGAAGAAATCGTTGTAAGTTACGAAGCAGACACCTAGAACCTGTAATAAGAGAATTGGCAGTTTCCTTATTCAATCAGACTTCATCAAATGAACCTCAGAACATGAAGTATATTTGAAAAATCTAGATAGGAAGGAGTTCCTAGTACTACGCTTGTATGCGGATGATCTCTTGATCATTGGAGCAAATGGTAAAATTCAAAAAGGAAAGTATGCTTGAGTTTTAAACGTCTGACCATGGAAACTTATCGGGGCATAAGATGTATGGACACAATCAAAGGAATCTTCATGCATCGAAATAAGTACGATGGGTATATGTTGAAGAAGTTCAACATGATCAATTGCAATGCAGCCGTAACACCAATTGAAATTAGAGATAAACTCAGTAGAAGACTAGTGAGAAACTACTTGATGCAACTATATATGCAAGGAGACATAGGACCATAGAGATAATTTTGCAACGCAAAGCATGGTTTATGTCAAAGTGTTGGACTTGAAAGCATATCTATGGAGGAACCAAAGGTATCTTTATTTAATCACAACTAAGAGGATTCTAAGATATGAGGAAGGTACCGTGGATTATGGTATTCTAATGCCAAATCAGAAGAATATCAAGAAAGATATAGTAACATTTGGATATTTAAATTCTGACTAGGGAGGAGATCAAAATGATAGGAATAACACAGCTGGGTGCTTGTTCATTACAGGTTAAGCTCCAATCTCATGGTGTTCAAAGAAACAAGGGATTGTTGATTTATCTTCGTGTGAAGTGTAGTATAAAAAAAATCAAATATTAACTTGCATACATGTATGCCTTTGTCATTTTATGCTATTAACTTGCATGATGTGAGTTTCTTTAAATATTCATCATTTTTTATTTTTATTGATCTTGAATTTGCTCTTGTATCTGACGTACTCTACAAATCTGAATGACTGAATATTGTTATCGTGGTAAAAAAAAATATTACACTTCACTCCCACACAATTTAAACTATAACCGGGCAATATCACACAAATTTCTTATAGATATCGTTATTATGTTAAATGTCAATAATGCGAAATATATAGTATATTTATTTAATTAAAGAAACACTTCATAAAGTTTAATTGTTACACTTGAAATTAATCAGCGCAAGTAGTACAAGACACATATTTTTCACCGAACAACTAGGCATTTTCAACGCAGTTGAATGGAATGATTATGAGTATGACGCTCATGGTTTGGTTTGGAATACATACATGCACTAAAATGCCAAGATTAGTTTTTTCTAATTCAAAGTGGATTTGCGATTTGCGATTCAAGATTCGCTTTATGTCCTGTTTGAATTTAGCTTATAAAAAAGAGTTTATGCAAATAATTAAGTTTTTATGTTAGTTCATAAAATTTTACAAACGAAAATTGTATATTCATATGTTATTTTTCATAAACTACCTTAACAAACTTATATATAATACATCAATACTTATTTATCTGCATAAGTTTTAAAATAAGTGAACCCAAACGGACCCTTAGTAGCAAATAGTTGTTTAGTGTTGTTTTAGGTATTAGTAATGAATATTTGTCCAATATTTATTTTCTTGTATTTACTAGTGGCAAATATTGTTCCCGTGATTTTTTTATTTATCAGTGGAAAATATTTTCCTCGTACTTTTCTGTGTATATTTGTCTCATGCCATTTTTTAATATTTACGAATAGCAAATATTTGTCGTAACATCCCGATTAATCTTTATACATAGAATTGAAATT
>Ga0315914_1004871_pt1 | contig 19856 bp, 10 predicted proteins | sample MpolenodulesMG_FD_203920 | JGI IMG/M metagenome (GOLD analysis project Ga0315914, IMG submission 203920) | Medicago polymorpha root nodule microbial communities from Los Angeles, California, United States - elongated nodules | ecosystem: Host-associated > Plants > Roots > Nodule | place: USA... | reverse complement strand
TTCACTTGGATGAGAAATATTAAGTTGTTAACCTAAAACCAATGATAGATTAAGGGGAGGACATATATATAGTAATTTGTTGGCTTGATGCAGATCAATATCTCAACAAGATTATTGATTTTCAAAATAAAGTTTATAAGGCATGGTTTCATAACCAAACTAGAGTTTATAAGGTATGATATGATAAGTATCAATTTTACAATTAACATTAGACGTCTAAAGAATGGATCTTCAAGTCCATTTTTATGAGCATATGCTACCGGTTAATCAATATCAATTGACAAATGATACTTATCAAATGCTTTCTGAAAAGATCAGAAAATTAATTCTTAGTCAAATTTATTGACATAATAATCTCACAAACTTCTGGTTGTGGTGATCATTTAGTTGATGCATCAATTTAGATCATATTATATCTCAGTGATTCACATTATCAGTGTATTAATTTAAATATCACCTTATATAAGTGAGAGACTCGTTCTTTTAAATTGTCAACTTCCTCTGGAAACTAGTAACATACAATAGTTACTAGATTGAAGAATCTTCTAGCTCTTCAATATATATCCATTTTTTCAACTAGTTTCTGCATCATAATAAATCTGGGATAACCCAACCGGTCTTGTCAACGATACATTTAATATAATTTGTAAACTTCTGATTTACAATAATATGTGTTTCCATTGCACTAATAATATAATATGTAAACTTCAGGTTTACAATAATATATTTGCTTCCATTGCACTAATATAAGTGTAGTATAAATCAGAGATAATTTTATTTTTTTTACACTTATTTTCTCCAGAGTATATCTCGTAATATAGAGATATTTAAATTTTTTTCCTCATCAATATGATATCAATTTAGAATGATATCATTGAATGAGTCCTGGAGGAATACAATGCATTCTCCGTGCGTAATTTTATTACTCCATCTAACAATATATTTGCTTTTCTGGAGCCTCTAATACCTTTTATAGTGTGAAATGTAATACTAAAACTAGTTTCACAAAAGACAATATGTTTGCTCTTCTAGAGCCTTCAATAATTATAACCTCATTTTTAGTCTTTTACAAAAGACATCTTTCATTACAAACAAAATCCAACAAAATATACATAAAATTAATGTAGTCCTTGAGGCAAAGTATTAAGAGCAATACTTGCTTGAGACCTCAAAATATCATAGACATATTTTTTTTTTATAGATGGAATCAATAATACAAAATTCATTTATAGATCTTATGTCAACAAAAAAGGTTCGCAATTCAAAACAAAATATTATTAAACTTAATCTTTTCAAAAGAAGTAATAACATCACATTCACAACCACAATAATTACAATTTCATTAGCAAAGCAATTATGTGAAACATTCTAGTAAAAAACAATGTGGAGCACAAATTATAAGTATCGAATATGTATAGAGATGACATTACTTCTAATTTTTATGTCTTATGGAAACTCATAAATAGTAAAGTTCATAATCATAAATCATAATAATAGAATTTTACTATCTTCACATGTTCAAAGCCTAGATGAATGAAAATCTCCACTATACCATTTACCATAAATACAACATCGATTATACGAAACAAATAGTATGGATGATTCAATCTAAAAATAATGCTTAATTTATCAGGCGGGACTTCATCGTTTTAATCAATGACCACTCTTATGTTCAATTACAGATGTGAATTATCTTTTAAAATATTCTTGATATTATTTTCTCAATTTTGCTACTTCAGGAGCATATTCAAAAGGCATAAAATCACAATTTTGCAATCCTTCAAGGATGATTTAATATTAAAATTTAGTTCTTCAAGAACTATATTCTAAATCTTCATAATAATGATCAAGAAAATTCTTTATTTGAGTAATCCTTCAAGGATCCTTATAATAACAAATTAATTCTTCGAAAACTACATTATATTCTTAACATGTAACTCTTCAATACCTTGTTTTTATATAATATAAAGATAAAATAGATCTTATATTGAACCATAAATCTATTAACACTAAGTAAGATCATGATTATTGCCATCCTTCGAGGATGCTTGAGATTAAATATTTAATTCTTCAAGAACTATATATTCTAAAACTTTCGTAAACAATGATAAAAATTTGATTGTTTGTCATCCTTCAGGGACAATTCTTTTGATCTTCGTATATATTTAGTTCTTCAGGAATTATATTACACATGATCTTCATAATAATTTATAATTTTTTTGTGCAATCCTTCAGGGATGCTAGATGTTAAATTATTCAAAAATTTATTAACAATATCAAACATAATAATCAAGAATATAAATTCAACAGATGTTAACGAAGATCTAATTCTTCGAGAACTATATCATATATATTCATTGTTTGAACTATCCTTCAAAGATGATTCGTTGAATTTTTCTGGAATTCAACAAAAATAAAGAAAAAAAATATCATAATTATAAGAAGAAGAAAAAAATCATGCTGGTAATTGCTTTTGCAGAAATCGCATGTCATAACAATGTATAACTAACAAGTTAAACAACTTCACAATTATAGAGTAAACAAGTTTTATATAGACATTGAATCATAATTTACCATTTTCTACGAAGAAAAAAAAATTGACATGACAAGACAGGCAAATATGATTGATCATCTTGTAAAACATGTTTATGCTATCGACATATAGTTAATAAACATTTCATAAGAGTATATCAAACAAACATACAGCACAGTAACAAATAACATGAAAAACAAGAATCAGTATTACCTCATATTGATAGAGTTTCGTGTTGATAACGTGTTACGAAATTAATCTAAAACATTGTAAGATATTGTACAACATAGAAAAATATAGAGAAAAGGATAAAGGGAGAACAAGAGAGTATATTGTATTACTTCATGAGTGTGTCATTACATTGCAATATAGGTCCTATTTATAGGACACATATAGGTAAATGAAAGATCACATTACAATCCACTCACAAATTGGAGTTACAATCATATGGAAGGTTAAGGGATGGGACATCCTATCGTGGGAGTTACAATCATATGAAAGGTTAAGGGATGGACATCCACTAATACGTGTATTCATAACAATAATATTGTATTACTTCATGAGTGTGTCATTACATTGCAATATAGGTCCTATTAATAGGACACATATAGGTAAATGGAAGATCACATTACAATCCACTTACAAGTTGGAGTTACAATCATATGAAAGGTTAAGGGATGGAACATCCTATCGTGCGAGTTACAATCATATGGAATGTAAAGGGATGGACATCCACTAATAGGTGTATTCATAACAATAATAAATATGTGAATGAATAGATTGTCATCCTTCTTTTTTTTAAAAGGACTGTGACATCCTTTTAATACTACAATCTCAAGTTAAAAAAATAAACACTAGAATTCTCAACAACCAAAAGAGTGGTATTTTAGAATACCTCATATGTTTGAATCACACTCATTCATAATCATCATCATCATCACAATCATAGTTTGCCAGATTCGAACCTATGCCGTGGCAGGTTATGTCTCATGACAATTCCCACAGCGACCAGGTGAACTAGCGGGTAAATTTGCATATTCTAAATACTTAAATCTGGTTCAGAGTGAAAAAGGGCACCCAATACAAACGAAAGCTATTATTTTTTGAATCAAAACAAAAATTATTATTACTACTAACGAAAAGACGGGCACTCACGTGTCTGTCTTTCCGCTCTTTTTATTGTGTTAACGTTTGAAAATTATTAACCGTGTTTTTTTTATGAAATTTTGATTTGAATTAAAACTAAAAATATAGATGTTAGTTGCTTTAAAGTTATAACAAACCAAACTAATCATGATTATTTATTTCAATGACACCAACAATATAACAAAAAAAAATCTAATTATTCTTAATGACACCAACGACGATCTTTATTATAGAAAAAGTTGTTTAAGGGTATAATCGAGGTAATAAAAAATTAAGTATAAATATACTCATATAGTTTGTTACACTTTTTAAATGATAAAGGAAAAAAACCAGGCATATATATATTCATATCGTGTTTGTTACATTTTTTTTAATATTTACATGAATATTTATCTATTTGTTAAATGTGTTATTTGTATTCAAAATTGAGGGTATTTTATGAAAGAAAAATTCAGCTCAAAAGAGCTGAAAGGTGATGTTTTCTTTATATATCGTATAGATAGTTACTAGTGTTTAGAGTGCCCATCTATCCATTATTTTTTATTGCGTTAACGCGTGTAATTTATAAAAAAAAAATTATAAATTTTTAATTAAAATTATAGATATGGATAATAGATATTTTGCACTTTCATATTGTAACAAACTATAATTATTTTTTTCAATGATACCATCAAATATAACAAATATAATATCTTTCAAAAAAAATATAACAAATTCTTATCTTTTTGAATGACACCAACAAAATTGCATTCTTATAGTCAAATTTGTTCAAAGGTATAATTGAAATGAGAGGAAAAAAAACAACTCAAACACACATATTTTCTTTATATGTAGTATAAATTATTAACTAATGTTCTGACATGCAATATGTTTCCGTCTATCCGCTCTTTTCATTGTGCTAATGTATGTAAATTATTTACAATATTATTTTATTTAATTATTTAGATTTTGATTAAAATTATACATATAGATATTTGGATTTCAAATTATAACATGTTTATCTTTTTAAATTACACCAACAATATAAAAAATATATAATTTAAAAGTTTATATTTTTCAAAAACATCAATATTCCTTTAACTTCTACATTATTTATGTTCTCCTTTACTAACATTTTAAAATAAATCAAAGCAAATACATTTAAAACTCATAATTCAAATTTAAAACAACAAAAAATTATTAAAAAAATGAGAGAGTGGCAAATGAAAAAGTAAACATCAAGATATAGATAGTGGGGTTATGATCCAATCACTTAGCCTAATATGCAATAACTTTGTTAAAAGGTAGCGGTAACAACAACAATAAATTGAATGATATCAAAAAATGAATTCTGTGGCATCCCTTCTAAGTTCTAACACAACAATTTCTACAAGACTGTCTAAAATAAAAAAGAGAGGTATTGTATAATACCTCATAGGTTTGAATCATATCATATTCATTCATAATCATCATCATCATCACAGTCGTTTGCCAGCAATCGAACCTGAGACAAGCAGGTAATGTTTTAAGGACAATTACCACACCGACCAGGTTAGCCAGCGGTCAGGTTTGAATATATTAAATTTAAATACTATAAAATAAAATCCAATGAGGCTCAGAGTAACCCAAAGAATAAAAGACCAAGTAATATGTTATAAAAAGGACATTCATTTAAAATAATCCAAAACAAGAATGTAATATTTTCCGTTCCAACAATAAAAATAAGAGATATATTTTGAAACAACCTTTTCTTTCTTATTCTTTTGGGATAAAAATAATAAAGGGAAAAGATGAAAGGAGCGTGTAAAAATACAATGAAATAAAAGTATAATAGAATGTTCACTTGAAAGTTGTTCTAAATTATGGAACAAATATCATTTCTCTAAAAATAATGGCATTCATTGAAGTACGAATGTTATTTCTTTAAAGTTAGGTGTGATTGTTTTTCTATACTCCCTCCGTTTCTAATTAGAAGCAAAATTGATTTTTTAAGTTCATTCAATTAATGATGTATGTGGTTCATATTATAGACTACATACATCATTAATCAAATGAACCATAAAAATCAATTTTGCTTATAATTATAAACAGATGGAGTAGATACTTATGTTTGTAAATTGTACGTACATACATGACATCTTGTCTTTCAAACAAATTCTTTATTTGCTAAACTTATATTAGATGCGTAACAATGCGCGCTATGCTCAATCTTTTAAAACTGAATCTCTATGTAGGACTTAGAGTAAATTGTCGTTTTGATCTTTGAATGTATAAGACAATCATCAAATGATTCAAAAGTATCATTGACTGGACCTTTTGATAGTAATTTTATAAACTAAACTGACTAATAAGAGTTATATATATTTGAGGATGAAATTAATTAAACAAGACACATTTGAAGCTCATTAGAAAAATTCATATTTGGGGATTTTTTTTGTTGTTAATTTTGTCATATTGAAGGATTATAACGACATAGTTTGACACAATAAGAAACTAAATGATGATTTATGGATAAAATTGAGACGTACCGAACATATGTGGTAAATTTCTCAACCTATGTCATATACTCTCTCCGTCTTTATATTTAAGCATCCATTTGATTTTATTTATGTCCCTAAATGTAAATTACTATATGTGTTTATTATTTTTTCATAAACATACCCCTAATTAATACTACTATCTTGTCTTGAAATATGAAAAGTCAAATTTAATACACATACAAACAAAGGACAATTTCGTAATATTAACACACAAAACAGACACATTAATTACACTTACAACTTTTCTTAAGAAATGTGAAAAAGACAATGAGTGCCATATTAAGGGACAGAGGGAGTAAAAACGAACATTAAACATGGTTGAATTTTTTGATAATACTCACATGTATTTCCACCATTTTGGAGTTGTCTCACATCAAGTGGATAGATGGACATAAATTTTAGAAAATAAAATAGGGTGTTAGAGTGAATGTTGTTACGGAGATATTTCTCCACCAAAGTAAATAAATTGTAGAAATAAATTAAAATCTCACAATTCAAATTTATTCATAAATAGGTTGTCATGATGGAAGAGTCGTAATCTTTTTATGGAGGGTTGTTTGATTCTTCTGAAGTATGTCTTATCCTTCATATTGGTTTATTTTCATTCCTTCTTTCAGACTCCCTCATTAACGAAAACCATATTTAGAGATATTTTATAATTTTGTTATATTGAAGAACTATAATGACATCGTTTGACACATTCAAGGATTTAAACGATGATTTGGGAATAAACATATATAGATAGAACATTACTAGTAAAAAAAAGGGTTAAATATGTTTTTGGTTCCTATAAATATGTCAACTTTTCGTTTTAGTCCCTCTAAAAAATTTCTTCAACTTTTAGTCCCTCAAAAATTTTCTTCTTCACTTTTGGTCACTCTTTTAAAGTAAACTCATATGTAGAATTCATATTTTTGAATAAAATTTTACCGAAAAATTCATAATATTATAAGAATCTCTCCCAAAAAAAATTAGAATTTTTTAACAAAACATGAATTTAATATGAATTTTTATATTTTTGACGGTTAAAAATTCATAATTAATTTATGTTTGGTTAAAAAATTCTAATTTTTATGGGAATTATTTTTACAATATTATACACATTTTTGCATAATTTCATTAAAATATACAAAAATTTAATTAAAAATAGGGACCAAAAGTAGTGATTGAAAATTTTATAGGGACTAAAAGTTGAAGGAAAATTTTAAAGGGACTAAAATGAAAAGTTGGTATATTTATAGGGATCAAAAACATATTTAATCCAAAAAATATAACCCATGCCAAGTACAAATGAGCGGCATACTAGCACGAAAAATACGTGTTTGGTCATAGGCATTTGAACACACATGCACCAATTAAAAAAAAATTAGGATGAAAAAATAATTAAATAATGTTGATTTTAAAATAATTAAATGAAATGTATTTTTGTGTGTGGGTTTAAATGGTGTGCTAACTGCTTGTCTTCTTCAAACAAGACTTTCTCTACTAGCACTCTTTATATAGATATAGATGTCTCAATTGTTGGAGTTTAAATAAATTTAATGATACTCACTTATATTCACTCACCACTTTAGAATTTTCTTGCATAAAGTGGCTTAGTCCTTCATAAATTTCACTAAATAAAAAAGATAGAGTATTAGAGCTAATATTGTTAAGAGGATATTTTTCTAACAAAGTAAACAGATTGTAGAAAAAATAATGTAAAACCGACAATTCAAATTAATTCCAATCAAACAAAAATAAATTAAATTAAAAAATTGAAGAATGGAAAAGGGAAAATCAAGAAGTGTGTTAGTACTAAGTAGCAGTAAAACATAAAAATGAATACTCTACTACCAAAAAGAGAGGTATTTTATAATACCTCATAGATTTGAGGAAAATTCCTTCCATTCCAACATTCATTCAACCCAACTTGCTAGGATTCGAACCTGTGTCAGGGAGGGTATGCCTTAAGACAACAACCACACTGACAAGGCGAGCAAGCATTCAACTTGCTAGCATTGTATATTTTAGTTTTAAATAGAGTAACTACGATAAGGTGAAGAAATCTTCTTTCCACTCCACATTCTTAAGAGCTCATGATTGAGCTATCCTAACAAGTATAACAAGATTATTGTTTAAAAATCTACTTTTCGAAAATACATATAAAAGTTACTTTCAAAACAAAAACAAAAAACATATAAAAGTTATAATTTATTTGAGTTGGTACTGTGGCGTTGGATTGAGACCTTCAAGTGTGGTTCTCTTTAAGATCTTAGTTTTAATTCATCGAGATGTCAATTTGAGTGAGTTAGTTTAACTTTTTTTTTAAAAGTCATAACTACACAATTTTCAATATAAAAGTTATTACTTTTAGATGATTAAATAATATTCCTTCCGTCCTAAATTATAAGTCGTTTTGGTCATTTCATACGTATTAAGAAATGTAATTAATTTTGTATGAAAAAAAGATATTATGAGTTGTTTTACAAAATTGTCCTCTTAATAAATGGTATGAGAAAGATAAATTAAAAAATTGAAAGAAGAGAAAGTAATAAATGGTTAAGGGTATAATAGAAAAAGTAGCATTAATGATTCATTGTATTATAAAAAGACTTATAATGACATCGTTTGACACATTCAAAGATTTAAATGATGATTTGGGATTAAACATAGACACACAAGACATAAGTAATAAAAAAATTCAACCCATACCAAATACAAATGAGCGGCATACTAACACGAAAAATACCTTACTAGTCACAAATATTTAAAAACTCTATTTGAACACACAAGCACCAATTGAAAGAAAAAAATAATTAAACAATACCTTTTTAAAATAATTAAATGAATTGTATTTTTGTGTGTGGGCTTAAATCGTGTGCCTAAATGAAATGTTTATTTTAAGCAATGGAAACTCTACAACAAAAAGAGAGGTATTTCATATTCATTGTTCATTTCAATTCAAACACAACCCTGTTTGCTAGAACTCGAACCTGTGCCAGCTAGGGTACACCTTAAGATGATTACCATACCGACAAGGCGAGCTAGCAGTAAACGTTGTGTATTTTAATTTTAAATAGAGTAACTTATGATATGGCTCAGGTGGATCATTCGACCAATTACCCACAAGGTGAAGAAATCTTCTTTCCATTCCACATTCTTAAAAGCCCATAATTTTTTTGGTTGCCAATTTTGATCATTTTTCAGATTAATCAATGTAAAATGTTCACGTTAAAATTTCTTGGATTCTATTAACTTTCAGGTTCCTCAATGCAGAGAGGTGTGAAATACTCATGTCAATTTTTTTTAGGTTTTTTACACATCTCAATTCCATAAACTAAAGGTGTACAATGTTCCTTTCAAAAAACTTCAAGATTTCTTACACCTCCAAATTCTACGATCTAGAGGAAAGAGAGCCTAGTAATTCGGAGTTCGGTCGAAAGATAAGTAAAGTTTAGTCGAGAGTTGTCGAGAGATAAGCAAAATCTAATCAAGAGTTGTTTTCACAAGAATTGAACTCAGGTTTTTCTGAACGATTTGTTCTATAAAGAGTTCGTTAATCATTTCAATTCACTCACTTGATTATAATATCATCATTATTGTTTCCACAAAAATGTTTTTTTTAACAACCAAACAATTTAACTCATGTGGTTAATGAACTCCACCAAATGACGAATAGTTCGGGAGAAAAGATGACTATGATTACCCGGGGCCCTTTACAATGAGAACAATTCTTTGTTAGATTTTACTAAGCTTGTATATAAAAAGGCATACATTTCTGGATGGAACAATTTTTAGTCAGATTTTACTTAGCTCACAGTCAAACCTTGGATTAACAGGGGGCCTTTACACCGGGAACCGATGGGTTATCACACACAAAAAAATTAACATTTATGATGTGGCAATTATTGTTTACACAAGAATATTTTTTAACATTTATGATGTGGCATTTTATTTTATACTATATCATTTCATTTAATAAAAATAATGTTCAAAATTTTAAAATGGCTAATAATTTGAAACTAATTAATTACACTATTACAAGGATCATTGTCGTAAACATATACAATTTATATTAAAAATTGTATAAAATATTAAATAAAACATGTTTTTTTTAATTCATTTGTATATAACAATTAGTTTAACTTAATTCATGTGACGTTTCAATTGTATATATAAACTAGTTTTTATAAACTAACATGCCTACGTTATTTGTATTCGTTCAATCTTATCTTATATATAAAAAGGCATACATTCCCTATTTATTTCATCAAAAATACATTCTCTGTTTTTTAAAGAAAAAAAGGACCATACATCTTTATTTTTAAAAAAAATTGTAGCTTGATTCATAATTTTTTTTAAAATTAAGAAATCTATCAAATTAAGTTACCTTTTCAATAACACCATGGGTTAAAAGGAAAAATTCGGTGACTGCAAAGTTTACAACAATTATCAGTAAATAAATCAATATCTTTGAAGAATTGCATTCCAGCTAATTAAATTCATAAACAAATATAAATGCACAATTTATATTGAATTTTTTAGTCAAGTTATATTATTTTTTTCTCACAAGCAAAGTTAAAATTTTATTAATTATCAAATAAATACAAATGCCTTTTATGATTTTTCATATCATCAATCTCCCAGAACTGGTTCTTTATAATAGGTTAAATCCAGCAAGAAAACCTAACTACTAATCCTCAAGCTTCTATCTCTCACTGAATCAATGAAGATGAATCATATGATGAAGGAGGACATGAAAATGCACATGAGTCTCTATTGGGGAAAAGATGCTATAGTACTTTTCTCTGGGTGGCCTAATCAAAATCTTGCCATGTACATCTTAGCTCTATCTTTTGTGTTTTTCCTTGCATTGGTTGTTGAGTTTTTGCCTAACAAATCAACCATCAAGCAAGGGACAAATCATATCAAAGGAGGGTTGATTCAGGCTATTATATACTTTTTTCGTATTAGTTTCCTTTACTTGGTTATGCTTGCTGTTATGTCTTTCAATATAGGAATCATCATTGCTGCTGTTGCTGGTCATACCTTTGGATTCTTTTTAGTCAAGTCTCATGATATTTCTGTTGCCAACAAAAACAAAGAACAAAATCATGAATCCGCCATGACTATTGATGAAATTTAGACGCGGCGATAAGGGATTTGGATTGTACGCAGTCAATAAGTCATGCAGCCGATGAAGATAAGAAATTCATATTTCAAATTTGTATTTTGAGTTCGATTTAATGAAGTTAAAATGTAAATCATATGATATTGATCTAGTGGTGTCAAATTATCTTATCGCATAAATTGTTTGAATAAAGTTTTCTTTTCTATTGTATATGGTTGGTGATAGGTGTTTGCATGTGTAATTCTCAAGGTATTGCATAAAACTAAGTTTCAATTTTTTCTACTTGATTTTACTCTGTTTAGACTAAGATTCTCTACATCCAGCATCTGCATCCTTTCTGTTTTGCTATATGGGATCGAAGTTCATCATTTTGAGATCTTGTTAAAGATCAAATTATCAATGACCTCAAAGCCAGTAAGCCTCATATAAGCATATAAAATAACCACAAATGATATGTTATCACTTGAAAGAATTATCATACCTTAGGATAAGTGACACTCTTAATTTTTAACAACACTAAATTTTTTTGACAACTATTCCAACATTATATCCCATAAGAGGATCAAAATCCATTATTTTCATTGCAGTACATATCATATGATTTACATTTTGCAGTGTCTGCGGCTCAACTTTCATTGCCTATTATGCATACAACTTTATTTTATTAAATATTACAAGTCTGTAAGATAATATAAAAAACTGAGCACAATATTATTCCTGGTAACATGCCTCCATTTGAAAATTGAATTATGGCCAATCTTTGAGTTAAATTATAGTATGATACATCTTTGAAGCCCAAGAGATGAAAAAATTCTACTCCCGGTAGACCAGAAGTAAGAGAGAGAACTAACCCTTTCGATCTGCATCAGGTGTAGCTTCATGTGAATCCTCTGAATTCGTTCAATCTGATGAGTCTCCCTGTACCTCACCGTCTTTCAGGATTTCACTTGTGACTTGATTTTCATCATCATTAGCTTTAACTTCTGCGATTTCTACAGGCTTCTTGTCAAATAGTCCTTTAAACTATTTCCGAGCTTTCTTCTCAACTTCCTACGAATTAATCGACATTCGTGTTAAAATAATGTCTTTCCTTTGGTGACATCTCAAGCATATATAAGAGAATGACTGATTGGCGATTCCAATCTCACCTGCTCTTTCAGCTAAAGTTGAGTATGAAGGTTTACCAATTTGAAATCAGCCCTTGCTTCTTCAAAATCTCCATTACCCATGTAGGCCATTCCATGACGATAAAGACCCTTGACATGCGCAGGATTTGCTTCTAAAACCTGAATGGTCCATTGAAGAACACACGACGACAGGTAAAATTAAGATATGGAACAGTCAGAATCCAAATGTACAGAATATATCCTTGCATAGATTGGACTGGATCCGATAATTAGGTAATTAATATCTGTTTTATTTAGTATATATGGTAGGAATCATGGAGCCATGATTACAGGAATCACAAAGGGCAGTAGTTTAGGTGGGTTTGAAATAATGCAGGCTTCAGCAATTAGGTCTTTTTGATATTTCTAAATTACAGAAAACTCCATCACAATTGGAATTTTCTTAATCATAGATAAACTAAATAACTTGCTTTGCCAATGAATCGTCTTCTAGAAATTCAAAGTACAAAAACCAATTATTGCTATATGGCATTCTGTTTATTAACTTTATTCCAATGAAATAAATAAAGGCTACATGATGGCTGAGGCCATCAATAATACCTTATTACAAGTCTCAATGGACTTTCTGCATTCTCCCAACTTTAGATAGCATGCAGCAACATTCAGATGTATCAAATTCTTCAATCATGAAATAGAGAAAGATTTAGTATGAACAGAAATCAATCTGCCAGTCATAAGTTAGGAAAACATGCTTCCCCTTTTAAGACTATTATTAATAATATATTGGGTAGACACATCAGGTGACTTACACATGAATATTATTAACAAGCTCTGTGCATAAGATTTAGATGCTCCATCTTATACAGGAGTTTAAGAAATTATTTTAGAAATTAAGTGATAGGTAACTAAGGTTAAATAATAGCAGTGAAGTAAATGTTGTTGAGAAGGAAGAGATGGGGCATATGTGATGGAACAAGAAAAGAGGACTATGGTTTGATACTTATGCTTATGACTCCTTAAATATAAAATTTTCCCATGTGTAATTCTGATATACAGATTCCATCACATGTATCTCATCTTTCTTCCTTCCAAACAATAATTAGGTCACTGCTATACTTTAACCTCGGATTTCACTGTAACTAGTCAATACCTGACAAACAGACTGGCCTACTCTTATTTGGGATCTACGAACATATGTTAATGTGTGAACTGTGAACAATAATATAGATAATAGAAGTAAATTTTCAAAATGTGCGTGAAGTATTTTGCGGTTAGCTGATGCTCCATGTAAAGATTATAACGCTGAGGACCTTGGCAAGGGAGCAACTGCAGTTTACACCCTGACAGAGGTGTGTGCCATTACACCGCTGTTTAGTTAAGTACAATTCAATTACTATGATCCTTAAATGCAAATCTTATCAGTTGCGCATTAGGCCTGATACAACTCCAAAAACTAGCTAAAAGATATAAAGACTAATTTGGTCATATCTATAGTCGATATTGGATTTGAACACCCTTCATAGTATATGAAAAGCATGAACAAATATGGGTAGCCCAATACCCGCACGCCCGAGACTAACATCTGGAGAATCAACAAATATGGGTTTACCGATAACATAGCAAGAATAGGCTTTAGTACGATGGCCTAACAGCCTACCTAAACCGTAAAAGCTAGCTCAATATGTGAGGATTTCTCAAGCCTTATCAGGACTACTTTGATTATGTCTCTAGTCTATGTGGATTTGAACACATAGTTTCAGTCCGGATGCAAAAGCCCCCACAATTGCACCATCTAAAATTCGGACACCTCTGCAATAAATAGGAACACACGCCGCAGAAAGAAAGACAAATACCTTTTCATACTAAGCCTTTGCAAGTTCATATTTTCCTTCTTTGAATAACCTGTTACCCTGTAAAGAATTACAGCATGTTTGGCAATCATATCCTGTACCATCAATGCCCCAGCAATAGCAAGCTGAAAACCAACCACAACTCCATAAGTACAAAAGTTGTGCAGGTTCATTTGCATACCGTGTTTCTGATATTTTCAGCTTATTTTCAGCTTTGTTCATTATACTTTTAAAGTCCAGTCCTGTAATAGTGATTAAGTTCATAATGCATCAGGCATATTAATGAGTTCAGTAAACATGTAAAATAGAAAGCAAAAGGGGTCAAGGGTTATAAATTTGTGTAATTATTGTCAGAAGAAAATATTAAATCTCACACATGTGATTAATCACCTGATATTTCCTATAACTTACATGGATCAAAATCACAGAACAATTGTATTTCATCTAACTCAACCAAAACAAAAAATAATCTAATTTAAAAATTAATGCAAACATGACATATCAGCATTCTAATTTCTGCCAAAGTTGTTTAAACTATTGTCAGTACTTCTCTAAACATTCAATACCGCAAAGCGTTTTTGTTGGTCTTATAATTGCCACATATAGCATCCACTATGGTAAATAACTAGAATTTAACTAAAGATTTTTTTAAATTACCTTTGGTATTTCAAAAGATAGAAGCTCAATTTCCCATTGAATATGAGCACCCTCCAGGACATTTGAAGGCCTGGTAAAAAAAGGAAGCATGCCAATAGTATCATGAAGCATCATAGAACAGAATGACAGTGGATTTAAACATTAAATATTAAGAACATATTCAATCAGGGATCGGCAAAATGCTTTATGACCTAAAATTTATCAACCTTGGAAACTTATCATAAGCATAGTCTGGCGGACATGTGACAAGAGCTATCTCTCCTGGTAGCATTAGACGAACACACAATCTGGTACATGAAAAGAAAAACAAAAGAGATTCCAGTGTAAATGCTCAATATTTGCATTAAGAGCATGAAAATGAAAGGCAGACATTTTAAATAAACAATCACACATGGAAGCTACAGACGCAAAACCTTTGATAAAATAAATAATAAGTGTAAAATGGAACCTTGGTTTGTTTATGCTTAAATTGTAAACTCACATGTCCTTCTCCAGAACAGAAATCCAATGGTTGAAAATCATTATCAACTCGTGTCATAGGAAATCCTCTTTTTTTCATTGAGAACAGTGCCCTTGTAATGAACATGAAGTAGACTGTCATGAAGGGGGCAATCCATTGGAAAATCACCTATTGTTTACAAACAAAATACAATATCATTAAAAAAGAACTGAACATAAATAATCAACAGGTACTTAAACTTTGTAAATGTAAGCATAAGATTAAAAATTTGGCTCCATCTCCCTACATACCATTTAACAAAAATAAAAAGAATGAAAACTGTGAGAAAAGGAAAGGTAAATACAGATTTTGTATCATTGGAGCATCTTGACAGCATAACTCAAGCATGAGCCAGGCATTTTCCAAAACATTATTTTCTATTTGTTTCCTTTTTATTTATTTCTTTTGCAAAAGAGAAATCATGATGGCTCCCAATATCTCTGTACTCCTAGTAAGTGTTACTAGTAAATAACTATATTCTTAATCCACACCTTTTCGATCACGAATCCGACGTTTTATCAGGCGCCCATCTCCAAGCACGTTCCTCACCTGTGATATATTTCCAGCAAGCAATTTCACATGCTCAACATCTTGGTCGAGGAAAATAATCTAAAATACAAAAAGCACATGTTTCAAATACAACTAATAATACAAAGGATAATATCCAGGTCTTTGAATGACTATGAAGAGAGAAATTATAGTACAAACAAATTTATGCATGTCAGTAATCATAACAAAATCCACATTTCTTGTACAAAATGTTGGACATGACCTGTCAAAAATGGCGAAGAATCGTGTCTGACATGTATCTGATACCGATACGTCCCGATACGCGTATCAGAGAAGTATCGGGCAATTAACATTTTAAAAAAAGAATAAAAAAATAACCGATACGGCTAACTTATACCCCCAATATGGTTAAATAAATTGATACTTCATTCGATACATATGTAGGATTTTTTTTAGCTTTTTATTAATCCACGTTTCACATATTTCATTATAAAGAATAATAATAATAATAATAATAAAATAAGAAATACATACAAATATATAAAGCTGGACTGGAAGTGCTCTCTCTCAAAAACAGATGGAATGGAACCCAAAAAATAGGGTTTCTCACCACCAGCGACGATAGCTATTCTCCTTCTAACCTGCAACGCCGATTGCTCCATCTCAACATCAGCAACAACAATAACCTCCATCAACACCTTCAGTATGTTCTCTACTCTGTTTCTCTTCTCTTTAATGCTCTATTTCCTATTTTCTTCTATTCTCTCTAATGTTTTGTTCTTCTCCCTTTAGTATCTTCTTCTCTCCAATATAAAAAAACAGTCGCTTTTCAGAAGAAAATGCAAGACAATTAACAGAACTAACTATCGTCACAGTCACTCATCCAATAAAAAGACACCAAATAAGGTCCCTTTGCGGGTTAAAATCACCTACCTCCATGTTCAGATGTAGATTCCACAACTACTCCATCCAAAGTTCGAATTGTGCAGTGATAAATAACCTGAGTGACATGATATTGTATTACATCGCATATATTTCTATAAACATCAATCCACTATATAATACATTACATACTTACAATTATTGATCACATTACCAAACCATTTCTAGCTTACCTATATATATTCCAAAACAGAAATGTTATTTGAACATCAACTTAGGATAACTAAATTCAACTACTTTTTAAATAGTTAACACAGCTCAGACACGTAGCTAATAAAGTGTTAGATTTGATTAATACCCCATGAATTTACCCACGAATTTAAATGTGATTACCCTCGATATTCAAGTGTTGAAATCTATGTGTAGTTGGAACACCTAAAGGCTCTCTTTGGCCAGACACAATTGTTAGCTTATAGCGGATATTTTATAAGCTCAAATGATCAAAATCGCCCTGTTTGGTATGAACTTTTTCTCACGAGCTTATAGTTTTTTCTTACTAGCCATAGCATTCTTTGTAAGCTACTTCAAGTAAGTAGCTTATAGCTTATTAATTTTTCTCTCAATTTTACCCCTATTATCTTAATCAAAAAAAATATTAATTACACATCTTTTTTTATGTCATTTCATATTTATCAGCCAGTTCAGCCACTAATTTTACAAAACACTACGAATTCAATCAACTAGTTTATCAGATATCCTAAGCTCATCTAGCTAGCTTACCAGCTATCCACTATTTTTTACCTAACAGAGCAGAAACAAACCTGGTCACTATTTGAAGGTCCAGAATCACGACCACCAGGTCTAATCAAAGCTTTCATCAAACTCCCAGCCACAATTTTCTTCTTTCTTCAATTTTCCAAACAAACAACATTCAAAACACAACCACTGCAACCATAACATTAAAAAACAAAAATTCTACCTTTTCTCATCCTCAGAAAGTGGTTTCTTCTTCTGTGGAGCAAATTCTTGTTCAACATCTTCATTAACAATTGCCATAACCACTAACAATAAACCAAAATATTCACTGGATTTTCATGCAAAAATAGTAAATTGAAGATTCAAATAAGGTTTGTTGCGGAGTGAAAATTTGGGTAGTTAGAAGGTTGTTGAACAAACGAAATGAAATTGGTTTATGGAAGTTTCTAGAAAGGTTGACTGTGTATGTTTTTCAAAATGCCATTTAAACAAATACATGTTCCTGTGCATATATATGCGCTAGCGAATTTACAACATACATACAGTCATTGTACTAAAATCTTTGCAAGAACAACAGAAATTGCAATTTATTAGTTGTATAGATTAGTACAAGTGGTAAATTGTCTGGGTCGTTCTTTATGTGAGTATTTCCAAGATGACATGAAAGTTCTCATTTTTACCAAGTACGACAATCACTTCTGCTTCATACCTCTGTGATGTATAAATTATATCCGGAAAGGAGTAAAACCAAGGAAAAAAAAATGAAGTATACAAATTTCTTATCAGTAGCATTAACATCTATGAAATCAAATTCAGGTGGTATTCTTCTAAATGACATGATTCCTGAATGCAGTTATCATTTTGGGCGACAAAAACAAGATGAAAGCCAAAATTGAACCAAAAAACATCTTGACGAAATATTTAACCGGGTCTTTATCCATATCTTCAGAGGTGCTGGTAGGGGCATTTATTGCTGCTGCCGATGGAAGAGCTTCTATCACTGCATCTGCAAGATCTGTAATGAAGGAAGGGGTGAGACCAAGAGCCGGGACACGTGCCCAATTCTTGATGCCAGATTCAAGAGCCAATTCCCTGTACTCCATGTCAATTTCCTCAAGAGTCTCTATGTGCTCACTCACAAAGCTGAGATAGAAGAAGAGACTATTTTAAATCTAGAAAAGACTATATTTATTTTAAACCAATACGCTATCATAGTAAAAGGCTAATGATATAGTGTACCTCACTGGAACAGCTAAAAGACTCTTCACACCTTTCTGGCCAAGCTCAACTAGAACTTCATCTGTATACGGTTTCAACCACTGTACAGGGCCCACTCGACTCTGGCAATCCATCCAATAAAAATGTCAGATACAGGGAAAAAATAACCAAAGGAAAGCAAGAATACAAGCCAGCTATATTAATTGAACGGTACATCTCCGGCTCTGCTCAAGCTCAAATCAGACAGAAGATGGTAGAAAAGCAAGTTGAAAGATTTCAAAACAAACCTGATAAGCAAGAGTGTGCTCGTTACTAACTCCTCTAGCCTTCAATTCCTGCATGATCAAGAAGATGCACTCCTCCATTTGATCTCGGTATGGATCCCCAGCATTCTCAACATAACTAACAGGAACACCATGGGCACTAAAAAATATCATTGCCTGAAAAATAGAAAGAAAAAAATTGGTATGCCACGGTTCAGATTGGAATAAAATACATCATATAAGTATAACCTTTAAATTTTGTAAGCCCTACTAACAGGCCCATAGAAAAAAATTAATTATGGAGGTTACAATAACCATGTTCAACGTATTCAATACAAGAGTTCAATACAAGTGGACGGTGGGATTGGACCCCTCGGATTAGTCGGTTCTTGGGCCGGACACCGAGTTTTAAAAAAAAAAAAACGTATTCAATACAAGAATAAAATTCACCTCCTTTGGCTCAGAAAAACTCTGGAGTTCTTTCTCAATTAAGTCAGCCATTGACTTAATATAACCTTCTCTTTGATACCAAGAGTTTATGATGGAAACAGGAAGCCTAGACAAATAAACATCTTCCCTGAAAATTAAATAATATCAGTTAATAATAATAATCTCTAAATTGCTTACAAAAAACAATATTTCTCTAAATCATGTAAGGTATTCACGAAGTGCCACTACATAGTACCTGAACGTTTGCTCCAGAACACTGATGCTTGACCCAGTAGTGGATATAGAAAACTGGGGATAAAGGGGTAACACCACGAGCCTTGTTATTCCATCCTT
>Ga0315914_1004869_pt1 | contig 19865 bp, 5 predicted proteins | sample MpolenodulesMG_FD_203920 | JGI IMG/M metagenome (GOLD analysis project Ga0315914, IMG submission 203920) | Medicago polymorpha root nodule microbial communities from Los Angeles, California, United States - elongated nodules | ecosystem: Host-associated > Plants > Roots > Nodule | place: USA... | reverse complement strand
ATATATATATATATATATAATTGGAGGAGAAAAATTACTTTATGTGCTTTATAGATTTTTGATGGAGATTACTCATTGTTAAACGATGGTAAAATTTTTTAACAATATTAACGTGATCTAATAAAGAAAAATCTAATAAATACCCTTAACAAAGCAAAAATTGTATTAATACACTTGAACATGTGCAATTTTTTAAAAGTCTCAAAAACACATTGTTTACTAGTATAAAACTTAGTCACAAATATAAACAAAATTGTAAAAAAAAAAAAATGTATTTGACACAACTTTTGAATTAAAGACATTAACTTTCTTTGATCAACCTTTACTTATATTTAACATAGGAGGGAGTACGTTCATACAAATTTAGTGGGACTCAATGTAAACTTAAGAAAATTGACATCTACATTAATAAAATGTTGTAGGCTTTATAGAATGAACTATAAAATTAATGTGTGATGAAAGCGAATGCGGGACAAAAATAGATTTTATTAAATTGTAAATGTAATTTAAAATATTTTTGAAAGTTTATTATATTTCCGTTAACTCTATTAATATCTCTTTGAGAATGATTATTTTCATTGAATTATTAATATCTCCTTCAAGAGTGTTTTATTTTTTTGACAATAACTCTCTCTAGAGTTTGAGTAATTGTATTTTAGTGTCAGGTTTTAATTCTTCTATATATCATCTAAGCATAGTTGGGCTTATTTTACGTCAATAAATAAGTGTAGTTACACCAACAAAAAAAAAGTGTAGTTGAGTTTAAACTTTAAAGAACGATTATTAATTGATTAAGTGTGGTATTAGCTAAAAGTTTAATCACATTTTAATTGCTCTTTTTTACTCAACTTTTTTAATTGCTAAGTATTGCACATGGTGATTTTGATCCCCATTTTTCTACAACCATTTTTTTCCTAATTGTAAAATGATAAATGAGAAATAGATTTTGCACAAGGACTTGCATTTTCTCATTGACGTGTTTTTCATATAAATAGATATAATCATTTGTACTATGAATTAGAAATTGAAAAGCAAAATAAATGATTGTTTAATTTTTTTTACAAGTAGTCTACTGTCTAATTGTTTTATAGTATGAAATAAATACAATTGACATCATGGTCTGTAATTAATCTAAAATATAAGCTATTTATCACAATTGATATACCTGGATTGTAATGACCTTATAGAATGAATCTTTATTGTCCATATGAATTTATCTCGATTGATAGAGACAATACAATGTAATATGAAGGGGATGGGGCTTAAATTTTGGACACCTCATTTATTCACCTTTAATTGAAAAAATTAACCACTAAACTACTTGCAAAGAAAAAAAAACCTAATTAACAAAATGGTAAGTTTTGATCTTGATTTTTCTTTTAGTTGCCACGATATGCTCCTAACAAAAATAATGTAATTTTTCAATTATACTCTTATTTAATCGATTTTTAAAAATTAGAAATTACGTCCTCCAATTTCCAAAATATTAGATAATTTTCTTACATAAAATTAGTGATTTATTTTTTCCGATACGAGAAGTAGGATATTGAGCTGGCGAGGCGAGTGATGATTAAGTAAAAACTTCCTCTAGAGTTTCAATAATTGTTAGATTTAAATAGTTCCATTCCGTGTGAGGAATGGTATAACATAAATAAAACATCTAATTTTTTTTTCTCTATCATATCTCTAGTAAGTTTTGGTGGGACGTTTTGTCTTGGTTAGATATTAGTGGTGGTTTTTTGAACAATGACTCTAGTCATGCTATTCAATTTTTAGGTTTGGGTTTTCATAGGAAATCAAAAAAGAAATGAAAGTGTCTTCATTCGATAGAAATGTCTTGTTTGTAGACTATTTGAAAGTAGCATAATAAATTTGTGTTGGTAATTAAGAGTCTTAATGGTCATCCTGTTGATTTGGTGAAACTTTTAGTTTGATCTTGGATTAAAACTAAATCTAAATGGTACTACTAAAATTTATATCAATGGAGTACTCAATTGATTATATACTTAGGTGTGACTGCTCTTGCATTTGGTTTTGTTGGGTTGGAAGCGTTGTTATGGTTATCTGTTTATTTTTTTTTACTCTATATACTTTCGATCTTAGCACTTTTGTGTTTATATTGTTCAGTTTAATTTATTTCTTTTTGGTCTCTTAAAAAACGTGTCAGATATCACATTTGAGAATGGTTTGGTTTTTTAATTCTGTCAAATAACCATAGTTGAGTTTTTTTTTGTTGAGGGAAACCATAGTTGAGTTTTAACTTTAAAGAATAGTTAACTGATTAATTGTGATATATTAATTTAAAGGTTTAATCCTTATTTATTAATTTTGTTAGGTCTGCATCAACTTAACCTAATAATTTCTCTTTAAAATGCTGCATTAGGTTAACAGCAATTTATTTAACCTAACAAATTCCATCTAAAACTAGACTCTCAACCCGTGCGATGCACGGGTCCTATCGACTGTAATAGAGACCAGTAGGTCAATGAAAAAAATTGTATTGCAATTAAACACAATAGGATAAACTCAAGAAATAAAGATAGAATGTTAAGATTAAAATTGTCACATGCATTTCAAAGACATTTACAAAAAAAGAAAGATGATATTTCCATAGTGATTAACATTTCTAAACAAACTTTTTAAATTGAAACAGTACCTGATAAATTACTCAAATAAACCTATATCAAAGTAATATGGAAGTAGGGCAGAAAATAAGTCAAATTAAGTTGAACTCCTCAATAAGAATTGGTACTGATCGAAACTTGACTCAAGTTTAATATGAACTTTTTTTTGTCTCGAGTTCAACTCGTTTAAAGTTAATAAACAACTCGATTCGGCTTGTTAAATTTATTTCGTTAGCTCAAATCATACTTTAAAAGTTTTTTTTGTCAAAAAAATAATATTATTTTTAGATCTTCAACTTTGTTGAGCACGTTACCGTTTATGTTTTCTTAATTCATAAGAATTATTTATTTTGTATAGTATAGAAAAATAGTTATAACAAAGGCAAGCCAAATTTCATGGATGTACCATCAAAATAAACTTTTTTATCGAGTTCTTATTTAAGTAGTTATAACAAATAACTTCAGCTTAAATATGAAAATTTAAAGTTTCCTACTATATTCTAAACGTACAAAAATTAAATTGCAAAGTTCACTGCTACACTGTCAAAGACTAATAAGTTCTAGAAACACAAAAAGTAATGAAAAAAACCCATCCAAACTAAAGCATCAAAATCACAAATGAATGTTCAACACTTGCAATCACAAAAACAACAAACTTAGTTGAGAGAACAACATATTTCAATAATCATTTAGAATCTTCGGTTCTCACACAAGGCAATTTTGTCGGCTTAATGATTGATCAGTCTCCTCCTCCGGTTATACTTAAAACAACATACAATGCAAAACCAAAATGAAATTATATATGCGGAATAAAATATATACCACCCCTTGCTTATTCCAAAACCATCATTAGCAACAGTCCTATTCTTTACACCAGTATAGCTAAGTTAGTTCAAATGGTTCTCAAGAGAACTATCCAATGTGATATTTATATGCAATTCGCTTTTTCCCGCAACTTCATTCCTCATAACACGATAAATTGAATGTAGTCAACAAATTGATATATATATTTTGCTCAATCATATAATTAATGATCTACCATATAAGAACACACAAATCAGGACACAAACATAAGACATTTTGACATTAAACTATTAAACTATAAGTATACATCAGAGCCAAAATATTAATTGGTCAGTGAGCAAACAAATATGGAAGCAAACTTTCAACGGTTTTGCTTTCTAATGCATCTGTCATAGCCAAAAAGCATCCTATAATAATTTTTTTCTTGTGTATCATAATAGTCATATATGTTCAATGCATTAACTCAAATTGAAATTAACAATGCATTAATTGGGATGTTTTGTTGGGATTGCTTGTGGAGATTAGGGTTGGAGAATAGAGTTTTACAATACGGGTTTGGAGGACAACTTTCCCTTTAAATTAAGATTAATATCTTCCTTACAATGTCAGCTATAAAGAATGGAATATAAAATGCATACAAACTCATGTATCCTCCAATTAAAAATGTCAAGGTAAGAAAATCCTCATGCTTACAAACCATTATGCAAAATAGAGTATATCAATAGAGTATAACGATAGCACAATATCAAGTAAGAGAAACTGAAAACAATAGTGATCAAATTACATAAACTAACAAAATAGTGAATATGCTAAAGAGAAGAGTAGAAAATACTATTTGTTTGAAAAATAAGCAAATGATTTAATCTACATGACTATGTCTTGTATAATTCCTTCTATGAAAGAAGAAGTACCATGATAGAAAGCAAGCCACAATGTGATTCCATAAGTAAGCCCACTTGCAGTAATAAGAGAAGCAACACAGGTTGAAAAATTATAATAGATTCATATGTTCCTTTCAAAATCAGAATCAAATGTTAAATAATTAAGATGTAATACATAATGTCAAGCAAGATACTACAACAAATATCAGCAACACAGGATGTACTACAGACAAAGAAGTGAAAAACAATAGATCATATAAGGCTTTAAATCAAGTTTAGCTCGATAAAAACATAATGTTTCAAAGAGCAGAAAGAACACAAAAACTCTATCGGCAAAGAGAATAAAAATATCCAAAATGTTTAAAAGTAGTCACTCTTCATGGTACAATTTTTGGCAAAGTCGAATAAGAGAAGCAAACTCACAACAATACATAGTATGAGTCCTTGGAACTTTTTAACGATGCACAAAAGAAAGGATAACTAACCATAAACATATAAAGATATATCATTTGTTAAGGATTCAAGTTTTTAAATATACATGGAGTTTAAAATATCAAAAACTTGTGTGCAAATAACCCAAACCTCCCCACTGCCAATATAACTAAACTAACTATGCAGAAAATATATATATAACAGAGACAATAGCTAGCCCCAAAAACTAAAGCAAAATATACTCAAATTGAACCTTATGATGGCTTCAATTAACAATTACAACCTATAAATTATAACAATACAAAAAGACATCGCCAAATTTATACAGACCTACATAATTTCATAATTTCAATTTGAAATGCCAAAGGTTTATAACAATATACTCAATTGGCCCCTCTTTATAGATTTCCTAAAGAAGAGGTTAATGGATTCAAGCATGAAACAACTATTAGGTAAAGAGTAAAATTAATTGAACAAAGACTACTGTGCTAAATGGCTAAACAGAAACACCAAAGGCAGACCCGGGATTGAAACAACAGCGCATGAAAGAAATTACATAAACAAAACACCTAGTGCAGAAGAACACACACCGACAGTTACAAAATCCATCTGAAATTGAATGCTTGTAAACTTCCAATGCACTAAAACCATTCAAGATAGAGCAGAAAAAATGTTTACCTTGCGGTATAGTGTATTCTCTGATTTTCACCTCTGCTGGTATTTGAGTGTTTCTTACTAAACTTAGGGCAGATGTCTTGTTTATTCTAATTTAATTATTTTTCCATGAATCTCTCGATTCTCCAAATTTCTAATTTAATTATTTCTAATTTAAAAGTATACCGTTTGTTAAAAAACATGTATCATGGCACCATCTCTTGTGTCTGCTCGATAAACACATCTGGAACAAAAACGTTCAAAACTGACCTTTGAATCTTTGATGCACACCTGTAGTAATAGTGAAACCTATATTTCCACCTTGTGCTCTTACATTAGTTGTAACCCTTCATACATATTTTTTATCATTCGAATATATCCAATCCAAACTTCTTTATTTTATGGGGCCTCCCGCAGCACGTCTAGGGAACTTCATATATCATCTATGTATCTTCCAAGTTTATGCTTGTTATTTTTTTTTATTGCATAAATCTACAAATCAAATATACAGCTTCCATGGTTGACCATCCCAGCATTAAACCAAATTAATTTTCTGTAATGTGAGTTTCTTGTCTTAATTTCCGCTTAACTACTCTCAATTGTCTTAATTTCCGCTTAACTACTCTCAAAAAAACTTCACAATTTGACTTTACCGTTTCAGTTTTATCGATTTATAATTTGCATAGTTTTGTCAAAAAATAGATCCGGCAGTTAGTGGCATAAAGATGTGAATTCGTTGGAAGCATTAAGCATCACGATTTAGGGTATTCTGTTTGTAAACGTATTAAATAAGTGTACAACAACTTGTCAAAAAAAAAGTCTACAGAAAAAATAGATATATACAAACGATGACACAACATGATAGGAATGAAAAACTCTCATTGGTGAGGAGAAATATTAGGGATTGCTGCATTTTAGAGGGAATTTGTTGGGTTAAATTGGTGTGCTGCATCCTTATTTATTAATTTTGTTAGGTCTGCAGCAACATAACCTAATAATTCCCCTCTAAAATGCTGCATTAGGTTAGCAACAATTTAACCTAACAAATTTCATCTAAAATGCAGCGCACCAATTTAACCTAACAAATTCCCTCTAAAATACACCAATCCCTAATATTTTTCCACACTGATGAGCTTTTCATTCCTACCATGTTATGTCATCGTTTGTATATATCTATTGTTTTTGTAGACTTTTTTTATTGACAAGTTGTTGTTCACTTATTTAATACGTTACAAACAGAATACATTAATTTCCATGCAAACTCGGCTACCTTAATTTCCATGCAAACTCGGCTATATATAGAAAACCCTAAACCGTGTTTCTCTAAAAAAAAAAAAAAAAACCTAAACCGTGGGAAATTACACAGACAACAGAAGAATCATATATTTTGATATTTTGATTTTTGCAAATGGTAGGACGTGACCTTACAACCTTCCTCTCATACCACTGCTTAACTGGTATTCTAATTTAACATGCATTTTATCGATATGCATATTTTTTTTTAGAATTTGAATATCCTTTTTGCGTTTTTTGTTTTTAGTTTGAGATGTTTACACCAATCTTGACAGTCTTTCTTGGTCTATTATCTAAGGATTCAGATTGTGTCGTGTAATGTCATATTTTTTGAACTTCATCTGAATTTTGTTTCGTTCAAAACCTTATTCTACTTTCAGCCTTAAAATATTATCATTTAATTAAATCAAAAAGAAATTAAGTATCCCACTAAACTACACCACTTCTAACCACATCCCACTAACCTTATAAAATAAATAACTAATTACAAAATAGAAAACATCATTTATTAATTAACTAAATTGAAAAAATTGAATAAATGAGAAAATGATTAATTAATCAAATTAATTAAAAAATAGAAAACTAATTAATTAGGGAAATTATGGAGAAACCCACGTTCACAAACATACCACCTATTTCACATATCCCTTACTCTTAAAAGCTTATTAGGTCTTACAACCTCTAAACCTAATTTTTCCCTCTAATAATCTTTCTTTCTAAAGCTTGTCTGAAGCAATCTCTAACCCTAATTTTAACCTTGCTTTTTCCCTCCCATTTCAACACAATAAATCCGCAGATTTGACCTCCTCACCCATTTGTCACGCAATAAATGTCATTCATTTTAAATTCAATTGTTTGAATTTCTCATTTAAATGTCCTTAAATCATTTCGAATTCTCACATTTGACCTTCTCACTCCTTTGTCATTTATTAAATGCACTTTTTCCATTCATATCAAATCCGAAAATTCTCTCCTCAATTAAATGCAATTGTTTGACCTTCTTATTTAAGATCAATCTTTTAAATGCTCCATTACCACACAATAAATTTTAACATTTGACTATCTCACCCCTTTGTCACGCAATGAATTTCATTCATATCAAATCCTAAAATTTTCTCCTCATTTAAATGCAATTCTTTGACCTTCTTCTTTGAGATCAATCTTTTAAATGCTCCTTCACCGCACAATAAATTCTAACATTTGACCTTCTCATCCCTTTGTCACGCAATGAATGTCATTCATATGCTCACGTCTATCTCTTGTTTTTAAAGCTTAACCCCCTCAGCAGAAATCATCTTCACCCTCTCACGGGTCAACATAATCAAGGAAATGTGTGTTTTTTTTGAGGTATTTTAGATACATCATATTTTCTTTGAGTCAATCCATGTTTTAGAAATTTCTAATTGGGGTTTTTCAAGTTGTAGATAAAATTGAATTTTGATTGTATTACACGAGATTCACATGTGGTTAGTTCTATGTATTTTTCTTATATGTTTTTAAGTTGTTTCTGTTTTTAATCTCATACTTACCAATGATGGTTTAGAGATGTATTTTTGTTTTATGTTTTCAGTAACAACGTGTAAGATGTTTCCTTATCCCAAGAAAATCTAATGAATATATCTTTTTTTGCTTTAAGTTATATGTCCACCTTTATTTTTATTGAGTATAATATACCGTATTTGCAAATTATTCCATCTAATATAGTCACTACAACATTTTGTCCCTACGACAACGCCTAAATTTTGGAAGGTAAGAAAACCGTCCTGGTAGAGTCCCAAGCACAACGATTTTAAGATTTTGTTGTAGTAGGGTATGATATTTTTTCAATTTATTTGTAACAACTCAAAAACGTTGTGGTATAAGAAACAAAAACGGTTTTTTATTTGTTATTTTTGTCAACATATATTAACCGTTTTGGTATATTTTTAATTATTTTTAATAAAAGTGCGAGTAACAATTTGTTAAATACTGCTCTTAAAAACTGTAACAAAAATTCTTAATATAACAAAAAAACAATATTGTTCTAAAAAACAAATAACTAGCGTTATTCTCAGTGAAGATTATAATAAAAAAAATTTATAACTGAAACCTTGTTAGCAAAAAATTATTCCCTTCCCAAACAAACAAGCTGAACGTCCCTTATTAGGAAAAAAAAAAAACAATTGAATCTTCACGTCAGAACCTCTAACCTCACAAACTCTCAATATTGTCGATAGATTCTCAGAACCTCAACCTCACCACACAGAAACCTCAATCTCACCTATCAAATCTCTATTAGCTATCAAACCCTCACGAAGAATCTGACCTATAGAAAATCTCAATCGAACCCTCTAACCATCTCACCATCATCTCTTTGTATAGCCCATCGATTGAATCCTTCAATTCCATTTAACGCCTCGTATCTCCATCTCTTTGATCCGGTCGAACTCTTCGAACCCATCTCTATCTCGTCGAACTGTCCTTCAAATCAATTGAAACCCTAAGATTCGTTGAAAGTAAGAAATCGATTAACTGGTTTGTTCAATTTCTGAATCAGGTTGGGGCTTTTATTGATTCTGCACTCTACCATCTAATATGGTTACTTCAATAATCTTCACGGCCATTCTCACTCAATACAGCTACTTCATTTTCTTTCCCTCTCCCTCTTTGTGTGCGTCTTCAAGAATTTCTACATTCAAGTTATTTGTATGTTCTCATCCAATTCTCTTTGCTTTTCATTACTTCATTTGTTACGGGTACATATTCATTTTTCATTGAGTCAGGTTATATTTGGTTTTTTAGACTCAATTGTTAGGGTTTTGCCTTATCTTTCGATGGTTATTGAATATGTCAAAATTAATCTTTCATGAATATCATTATTATCTGTAGTAGATTGGATCTGTGTCTTAAACTATTGGATATTCATTCTTGTTTAAAAGCTTGCAGCTGAGTTCATTCTTTTGTTATTGTTAGATTAATTGCCAAGATATGGATTCTCTCGTGTGACTGTTAATTCTAATTGTGATGTGTTGCTTTTCTGGAAACTAGGCCAATTTCAATGCCTCATTAGAACTTTACAAGTTTGTTAATCATCATTATTTATTGACATATGTTTGTAGGCATTGTTTTTGGGACAAGATGCTTATTTCATCTTATGGACCTTACAAATTTTTCCTCTTTAATTGGTGAAGTTGCCGGTGCTAGTGTGATTTTCTATGTTGGTAGCTTCACAAATTTAGCCTAGTTCTTGCTTTTCAACTCTTCATATTCTTTGTGGAGAAAAGGATTTGTTCAGCACTTCAGGCATATAACTCCACCTCTTGTTCTAAATTCTTTAAATTTGAATGCCTTATTTCTTCATCAAAACTAACAATGCTTCGTAAAGTGAAATGCTTATTTTGCTGCTGTGTATTTTGGCACGATAAGGGCTAACTGTGTTTTGCTTTGTTTACACTATGATTCTTGTTTTTTACGTTTTCATTGTTCTGTTTTCCTTTATAATATGAACTTTATTTGTTTTCTTGTACTATTGTTATTGGTGTGTAGAGATAGAGTCATAGTATAAGAAATAAATGTTAACTTTTAGAGGTGGAGTTTGGATTCTAGTGCCTAGTAGTTTTTTTTAAATAGCTGATTAGTAGAGTGTGCTACAACATGGTGCTTGTAATGTGTCTTTGACTATGATTTTCTAATGATAGAACAAGGCAAAGGCACTCTTTCTATTGTCTAGTATAAAAGAACAAAGTTTCTAGTTATTATATACGTATTATGATGATATGATCATATAACATAGATTGTTATGGAGTTTGTTTGTTTTATATTTTCAATGCAAGTTGGTTGAATTTTTGTTAATAAATTGTTTGTATAAAAAAAGACAAGGATGATTGTGTGGCATTCATCTAGATAAGCAGAATATTATTATGGCTATAGATTTTTCCAAGTATGCCAAGAAGAAAAAATTGACTCAATTCCTTTTAATTTAAAGAAGTAAAAAGTTTATCGAGTGAGTGGTCTTATGAAAGGTAAAGGTATATGTTGAACTTTCTTATTAATCAAAGCTATTTTTCTGTTTGTTCAAAAGAATTTAAAAGACAAGTACACATATTCACTTTAGGCACTAATATTTCATATGAGAATTTATAGATTTTCTTCTTTTTGAGATCGTCTTAGTTTTTTTTTTTATTTCATTTGCCAAGAAAAAAGAGAAGTTTATTTGTTTTTCCATGTTGAAAAATGTTTCAGATTCTTTGGGTAGTAAAATATAGAAAATTGAAAGCATTGTTGGATATTTGAATTAGTAGCTGCTATATGATAAATTGATAGCACTATATATAGTGGAATTTGTGGCTGCTATGATGTTTCAGATTATAGTAAATTGATAGCTTTTTTTTCCCTTGTTTCTTGGGTGTTTGTACTGAGTGAGTTGATACCGTTTTGATTGAAAGGTATAACATATCTGTAGGTGGTAATTCTTGCATATGGTAAGGGGTAACTACTTCTATAGGGGGCACTTCACTATAGTGTGTTTGGTGGTACTTGTGTCCAACATATCTGAATAAATTCTTGTGCACATAGAAACATAGTTCCTCCAATTCTTTTAGTGTCTATCACACATTATTTTTGTTTATTTAATTGAAAGTGAGAAATGAGATTTAGTTAAAAGGGTAAGATTTTCTACAATTCAGAATATTGTAATTAATATGTCGATAGAAGATTGTAAATTGGATAATAAAGAAGATAATAAAAAAAATTATCTATTTTTTAAAATGGAATCTATAGCCACTCATTCCCAAATATGTATAGATTTCTGCAAGTTTTAGTTTAAATGCTTTAAAGGGAATCTATATCCATTAGGACAACCTTTTACTTTTGTATGTGATTAATGGTGATGAGATATTATACAAGTTTGCTAATGCTAATCTTTTGTTATATATGGTTTAATATTAGTAGCCTACTAGTTCAAGTTTGTACTATTATTGTGTTTAATATAGGTTCAAATGTATATTGCGTTATTTATATATTGTATTTGACATTAGATAGTTGAAAATCAACGTTAGGTGAATTTCGTATCCTTTACTTTTTTGTAAACAATTTAGTTTATAGGATAATTGATTACCATTCAGGTTTGAATTATTGATGCACTTTCATTCTGTGGTGGCTCAATTTTTAATTCTATATAAGGGCTATTGTTGTTATTTTTTGGGGGATTTTTGCTTTGGGTTTCCTACTGCCCTGTAGCGTTGCTGCTTGTGCTGTTTTGTTTTTTGGGGTTTAGTTTGTGTTTGTCGCAGGGGCTGTTTGTGCAGCATGCTACATCCAACTATTGTATTTTTCTTAGTGTGCACTCTTGTATGTCTAGTGATTGAAGTCGCAATTTTAATAAATTTCACTGTTTAAAAAAAAGATAAGAAAACAAATCGATTTTGGCCTACTCTTACTTCATTAACATGCCACAAAGTCACTTGCATATAATGTTGCAAATGAATATTAAATTCTGCTACTTGAGTGATATTCTTATACTCTTGTCTTGCTTGGTTTAGTGTGTAAGTAATGAAGATAAAAAGCCTCCCAATCAGGCAGAAATGTTCAATGCTACACGACAAACTAAGAAAGGAAAGAGCAAGATCAAGAAACCAATAATGCAATTGTGAGTTTTATTCTAAGACTTTTTAATTTGTTGGTGTCGTAGTGTGACTTGCTGAATTTAATTGTAGGGGTCTTATTAGAAGTAATTAGAAGATAAATAATAGTCTCTAAATTGAGCTAAGTAATTTTCTCCCTTCGGTTGCAATAGATTGGACTTTTTCATGCTTTGATTGTATCATTGTCTAGTTATGAGTTGTGATGATTGTCTATTTCTTCTTTTGTGATTTGTTGTTGGTTTTCCTTCTTCAATTTACTTGTTAGATAATTAGATGTGGGATATATATCATGATAGTTAGATTTTCCTTCTTCTTTTTATTTTCCCTTTTCTCTTACGGTTTGATATTTTTATCCTACTAATTATTATTGTATATACTGTAACGAGGTGCAAGTTGATTGTTTGAAGAATTTGGGATCTGGTGATTTATTTTTTGTTCCTGTTTGAAGAGTGCTAGAGCTTTAAACTATGTAATGAGGTGCAAGTCTATTGTTATTGTTCTTAATTATTTTGTGAGATTTGAATGTTGTTTCAAATTTTCTTATGTGGTGTCTGATTCTGTAAGTAATTTGCGTCTGTTTCATTGATGGAAATTGATTGAAATGCTAAATCGTGTTTTTCAGGATTATGTGACTATGTGTATTTCAAGACTAGGATCCTTTTGTTGCTAAGGCAGAAAAAAATGAAAGAGGAGTGTGAAAAGACGACTCTTGAATATGCTCGTCTTTAGTATAAGAGTTTGTGGCTGCACTTTGGAGTGATCTCACTGCAATCCCTAACTCACAGAAGGTAGAATTTTGACCCAGACAACGGTCATATAGAGGTTTTCCATTTGTTTAGAACTGTGATTTGGTAAGTTTCTCATAGTTATTTATTTATTTATTAATGAAGCACAAACAATTCAAATCTAGACAATTTTAATAAGTACCTTGAATTCATCAGTACATATGTTAAAATAAGCATGATTTAGTAGTAATCTTGTAGTCCACTTCACTCTTATAGTTTGTGTATGAGCAATCTAATTACAGATCAAATAACTTTCTCGAATGTTGGTTTACATTACATCAGGTGGTTGTTTTGTCGAAAGAAACTATCTAAGGAATGTATTTCAATGGAAAGCGGCCGTAGGACCTTGCTGATGTTGAAGCTACTCAAGTACGGCTCTCTCTTCACTTCTCTGTAATGTTGTAAGTGTGTCGTTTCTCTTTAAGAAATTGCGTCAGTTTTGGTCTTTTGGGGTTTCTTGATCATTTACGAATTATATTTGAGATATCTAATTTATTATTGCATTCGTGTTAATTATAATTTCAATTTTTTTGTCTTTGATAAGCTTCTATATGAGTTGTTTCTATTTTTGGTTAATTAACTTAATTTAAATAAGGATATGTTCTTTGCTAGCATCTGAAGAGGAAAAGGAATGGGAAGAATAGAGATATCGAACATAGTATGTTATATTATCCATAAATTTTCTTCATGGACTTTGTATGGTTAACTTATAATTTGGGTCTTTGTTTCACTTCCATGTTGCTTAAATATGTTAATTACCTGATACTTATAATTTATGTTTGTCTAAATAATTAAATTTGAGTCCTTTGATTTTGATGTAACTGTGTTTTTATTGAACCTTCATTGGTTTTTGATGACCTTTGGCTACCATAGGTTCGGTCCCAACAACTCCTTTAAAAAGTCGTGTTTGACCAGAGATTGTATTGTCTATGGTTATGAGAAAGGTACAAATTTAACAGTTTTAATAAATCTTTTGTGTGGCTTTGTTATTTGATATCCTTCAGTTTATTAGATTTGAGAATAATGGTTGAATGTTTATTTTGTTAAGTGTACATTTATCATATTAAATACTAGTATGAAGAGTTCAATTTATGGTTCTATTTGGTAATGCTCTTCTGAAAGAGTTTTGAGCTTTTATGCTTTCTTAGTTCTCTCATTCTATCACAATCACCATATACTTAAGGTACTAATACAAGCAATGTTTCTTTCAATTTTCCCCTCATATTAACCTCACATCCATGAACCATTCATCAGCACCATTTGAGGTACTTCGATGACAAAAAATAAAATCCTTTATGGCCAACCCTAAGTCTATGCTTTCTTGTATCCTCGTTGCCACCAACAACATCATCATGTTGTATCATATCATAAATTAAGACTTCACATGGAAATATGTCAGAGACATTTGCTGCATAATATATGTCAGAGGCATTTGCTGCATAATATATGTCCAAAAATGGTTTCAAAAAAAATTCGTTGAGCTGTTTTTAACCCACAATGCTTATTTAGCCAGTGTCAAAGTCAATTACCAAGAATCAAAATAGTTGCCTTTTGAATTGGACCTTTCCATATATAAAAACCATTTTGGTTGGGGTTCAATTGTGTTATATTGTCATTGTGAATTTAGTTATGGAATTTCTTGTTCAATTTCTATTTGATTGTTCTTGTGTCTATTTTTCTAGCTTGTCATAACAAATTTTGGTTATTGAGATTGTAATGTGTGGAATTTAGCAGGGTGCATTATATGAAGGAAGATGATACTAACTAGAACCAATCCAAGTAAGACATAAAGAGATTGAGAGAATCGACACAAGAAGCATCAACTTCAAGTTCTTAGAGAAATAATTGAATGTTTGCGTTATTGGTTACGAAGCTAAATTATACAAGGTGATTGGTTATTGTGTATTTAGGTAGTTGGCTAACTTGTATATTGTAGCAAACATAGTTACAAGAATGTTTATTAAATATTAAGAAGCTATCAATCCAGAAGACTACATATCGACTTTTATGTGAGCTTTTGTTTAATTTTTTTTTTTTTTGCTTTAGTGTTGTCACACAAGTTTTCTTTCTATTTTTTTTTTTGTGTATTTGAACGAATGGACCCCTTTACTATAGATTTTTTTTATTCCTTTAACTTAATGGCAACGGTTTCATAGTGTTATATTAACCCACAAACAAGAACGGTTTTCTAGATGCAATGTCTAAGGCCGTTCTTATAGGGATTCAACGGTTATCTACAAGAACGGTTATTATAACGTCCACAGCCCACATCCGTTGTAATATCTAGTAAAAAGCGTACTTTAAAGTAGAGAATTCCCACGGTTTCTTACTGGCAACAAGTAGAAACCGTTGCTTTATAGAACTTTTAAATCCGTTTTAAAAAGCAACTTGTGCCTACGGCTTTTTGTATGCTGTTGCCGTTTGTTACAAAAGCGTAGCGGAAGGCAAGCACATCGCCTCAGTTCGTCACGACGGTAAAACCGTTTCGGTAGGTAATTGCAACGGTTTTTTTGCATTTGACTACCGTTTTTTGGCGTAGCTGTAGGGTCAAAATGTTGTAGTGAGTGTTAGAAGAAAATATAAAAGACAAAAATTTATGCGCTGACATAGCGTAAACAAAATTTAAATAAGTTAAACAAAGTTTGGATACATCGTTAATACTCAAATTTAAATAAGTTCAACTTATTTTATGATTTTAAAAGATAGAAGCAAAGGTATAAGACATCTAACACGCTGAGGCATAGTGTAAAATTTGAGCAAGATGTTTCTATACCTCAAAGAATATAATTAAATCAGCTTACTAGCTTCTCTACAAGTTAACAATAATCGGACATCACATAATATATAGTTTAAGCAGGTCACCTACATATAAATTTAGAGGATCTAAAATATTCAAATTTGAACAAGTTCAACTCAGTTTGGATACATTAATAGTACTTAAGTTTTAAAAAGTTCAACTTATTTTATGATTTTAACATGCATCCATATGGAATTTCAATCCGAAAATGGCCAAGATACTTTTCTATCATTAGTTATCCTTTTTTAATGTAAGTTAGTTGGTTATATGGTAAAGCACACTTGACTAGGATTGAATGTATCTGTTTGAAACCATTTGTTTTAAACAACATAATGTTGAATGAACATGTAACCTCTCTTAAGCCTTAGAGGTTAGCATGTCTCAAACATCTGACCTCCACTATCTTCATTTCATTTAGTGTTTATAAAAATCAAAGATAGTTATATATTCTAATGTAGTAAAAATTTGCTTTGTAAATTGTCCATGTAAATCCAAGAACATGTTTGCATAAATTATCCATGTCTCTTATTTGTACTTTAATGATGTCAACAGGCAGCCACACCAGTAACTAGCCAACTAAAAACACACCAGCAAACACTACACCAGCAACTGTTCTGTTATAATGTAGGTTGTTTGACCATAGGACCTTTAAAAGGAAATGCTGGAGTAAGCTTGATTATGAGTTTGTATAGAGGGCTTGGTTTGTACTAACTAAGTTATCGAGGGAGTTTCCAACCTTTTGGTTTCATTGTGCAGTGAAGGAAAAAAGTAAAACACACGAAGGGGTTTGCTGGACAATGGAATTGTTGGTAGTGGAAGCGTTTTGTGGACGCGCATAACTTATATGAAGGGGTTAGAATGAGGCTAGGGGCACCTGTTGCTGGGAACAATGATATGCTACACATGCAAGTTTATAGCAGTTAAATTTGGCGTGCATGATACTGGGATTTGCTGGAGTTAATTTCATCGTTGTTTTTTGTTGTTTTTCTGAAGTTTGTTGTTTCCTTTTGTTTTGTGTTTGGAGCATGTTTACTCCTTCTTTTGCATTATGTTGTTTTCAGTTAAATTCTGTATCCAGTTTCAGTTAAATTATGTATCCAGTTTGTTTAAATTATGTATCCAGTTTCACCTGTTCCCTCTATTTTGTCTAAGACAATTTCAGTTAAATTATGTATCCAGTTTGTTTTCTATTCCATACTTGGTTGTTTTGAATATATCATTTGTTAATGGACAAAGTCATTGGAGCAATTTTCTTCTTATATGTTTGATATTATGTGTCTCTTATTATATGCATTGACAACTAAGCTTAAAGAACAAATGATTCTTTGTATATACCAAGCTATTACGAATTAGTTCATGTCAAATAAACAAAATATAATGTGCACTTATGTATAGTGATATGTTATTAATAAAGTCTGTAAAACCATCTAAATATGGATGACCAACTCCAAGTCCCTATAACTATTTTCTGAATATTGGTGTATCCAAATAACAAAATGCTTCCATTGTATTATTGTGTATGCCAATTTGGTACCACATTATGATCATTTGTTGAAAAATACATTAATCATTTCTTTTGTTTAATTTTAATTAGTGTCTATATGGTTATCAAGTTCTTGAATTTTGTCTGAGAATGGCTGCTTGCAACAGAGGACGAACTAAAAAAAAATACAATAAACGTACTCCACACTTGATAGGCACTATTGCAATATATGTTAAAGCAAAGTATCCACGGTTTGAGGGTGTAATTTCTCTTTAATTACTTACCTATCCATAAGATTTTTTGTTAAGATAATTTTTTTTTTTAATTTTGACCATTTCATTAATTAGTACAGCTTACAATTTAGTTTGTGAATTTAACCGGCCAGAAATTTTTTAAGAAGAGTTAAAAAGAAAGTGTTTATACTCACATATCTCTAACGCTCTTGGACATGATAATTCCTCTCAAGTTTTAAAGAAGGCAATTTCCTTTGGCCGTGTCGTTTGCAATTACTATAAATAAGAGCAAAGGACAATCACCTGAAAATGTTGGCATATACCTACCAACTCATGTATTTTCACATGGACAACTGTATGTTGTTGTTTTGAGAGTTACCTCGAAAGAAGGGTTGAAGATATTAACCACTGATGAAGACGGCGAAAATACAAATTTTACCTCTAATGTTGTTTATGAGGAAGTATTCTGTAATGTTTGATATAAAACATATCTTGTAGCTGATTATCAACATTAGTTTACAACTTATAAGACCTGTGCAGCGCACGGGTCGGAAATCTAGTATTCCACTACATTACTCCACTATGGCAAATAGACATAACCACAAACCAGAACTCCCATTACATTAACTCAACCACCTATTTATTCCAATAACCATCGTATTATTATGCTATTATTATTTTCGTGGATTGCATTCACTTCACTATTTTCTTCATTTTAACTCAAACACAAACATCATGATTTCGAACACTTTCATGGAAGAAGCTAACTGTTTAACACTGTATAATTGTTATTAATTCAGTTTTTTAACCTAACTTCATTTTTAGAACTTGCATGCCCAAACCTCTACTATTGCCCAAGTTGTTGTAATGGTTTTTTTTTTTTTTGGTACAATGTAATGCTTTTCTTTACATATCAATGGTGTATATAATATTATCCTCGATTTAATAACTTTTTTTTTACTAACATCAATTTAATAACTTAATTGCTTACATATTTTCAACTTTGTTTGTGAATACCATTCTGCAAACCCAAAAAGAGGATCCGTGTATCATTCACAAATAATACCATCATCATCATCATATTATAATCCAATATAATAATCATCATCATCATTTAAAGAAACCACGTGAAATTATTATATATTTCACTACACATTATAAACAGACTCTTATTTATATTCTTATTACAGTTCAACAATTGCACCACCTTCCTTTCAAGAGAAATCGAAGATCTTAGAAATCGTGGTTGGACCTAACACAACCCCACAAAACCAACTTGTGAGGTGATGATTGCCCCCACTTATAAACACATTGTCAGGTCATCATTTATCCGATGTGGGACTCTTAACGGAAGATGATCTTACTTGATGAAAAGGTATAAAATACATTACCATTTTTTGTCACGATATTATTTTACTGGCAAATTCTATGGTACATCCAATATATTTGAGTGTACAGGTATACTCACTCTTTAAATTAATAGTTAAATGAGTTGTTTTTTGAAGAAAAATATTTTTTTTTTATCACTTATAATTATAATAAATAAATCTTATTCATCAAAATGTCAACGAAATAAAATTAATTTTTTTAAAATTTTTTATCACTCATGATTGAGAACATTGATTATTTTTTACGATAATATGTAAAAAAATTAATATGATTCTTATAAACAATGAAATGATGTTTTTTTTCTTATGAAATGATGTTCTATAAAATATAAATATTGAAAAATAGTTATTTCTTACATGAAAAATGATCGTTAATTTATAAAATCATGAAGCGAGAGTACCGGTACGTCTTACTTTGTGAGTGTACTGTATAAGTTCCCAATTTTACTCTTATTTTCACATGTAAGACCTTAATGTGTCACACTTTGATTTGTTTTGAGCGAATTCCAATTGTATTGAGAATTTTTTGAACGATATATAGTTTTTATAAGATTAAATATTCTTTAATGGCAACTTTTATCTTTCAATCTCATGTAGAAATTTCAATGGCTGCTTTTTCATATGTTCATCATATAACTATTTTTCTCATATATCAAGAAGTCATCGGAAGGTTATTAGGCGAAATTATCGAAGCAGAAAAACATCAAAGGAAATTTCACTACCAAACCAAGAGGAAAGAGATTTGCAATTGATGTCGAAGTAAGTCCCTTAAGGCTTTGTTTGCGAGTTTGGAGGGGAAGGGAGGGGAAGGCTTGGAAAAAAAGGAATGAACAAGTGAAAGAAATAGAGGAAAATGGGAGATGAAGGCTT
>Ga0315914_1004868_pt1 | contig 19865 bp, 13 predicted proteins | sample MpolenodulesMG_FD_203920 | JGI IMG/M metagenome (GOLD analysis project Ga0315914, IMG submission 203920) | Medicago polymorpha root nodule microbial communities from Los Angeles, California, United States - elongated nodules | ecosystem: Host-associated > Plants > Roots > Nodule | place: USA... | reverse complement strand
TATATATAATTGTTCTATAAATTGTCCAAAAAATGATTCTTTGTTTTTAAATAGCATACCTTAATAATTCCGACAAGTACCGGACTGCAAGTTGATACTAAATGTGTTATTTAGGAGTCGTTGTTACATGCAAATGTGAGAGATCACAAACACCTCGTGACAACCATAAATCACACCGTGTAGGTAACTCATAACATTTGTTAAAGCCGACAAGAATTAATTAATTTCCATAGAATTCACGTATTGATTTCTTGCTGGACGAACGTTTCTTTTCTATGTGTGCGGTGATGTGAATATGAAACATTTGGCTTTGTCTCCGGTGGGAGACTTGTATAAGTCTCCTACCGTGGGAGACCTTCCTTTGTTTTTATTTTTAGGACTTTTTTTTTTAACAGTTAGATTGAAGAAGAACATTGGACCTTATTATAATCTGTCCACACTATATCTTTTTCACTTTATCTTCAATCTTTCACCCACCAAAAGTCATGTTCTTGAAAGAAAGAAAAAAAAACAGGAAACTAAAATTAAACCAACAAATTGAACAATTTTTAACCCCAATTTCATTGGACAAAAAATAATAGTATCCAGAAAAGAAAAGAAAAAACATTGTTAAAAAAAACAAATATGAACCAGGGGTCCTTTGAAACTCATCAATGAAATCGTTGTGTTCACATCACCTCATGGGTCGTGACACCGACAGTCACGGGATCCACATAGCCTCCATTGTCGTCGGACGTTACGGTTTCCAAGCTAATATGTTCAGTTATACTTCCGGCATCACTAAAGGTTTTGCTCCGAAAGTTTGCTGGAAAAACTCTGGTTGTTTCGACTCCGATATCCTCGCCGCTTTTGACGCAAATGTCACTGTTGATGTCATTTCCATATATCAATCAGCAATGGATAATTTGGGCTTGTGGGTAAATGAGAATCTGATCCAACTGCTGAATGAAACTCCGGCGAATCGGGCTCCGGTGGTGGAAGGTCAGATCTGAAGATTCCGGCGAGATCGAATCAGAATGGTAATCTAATCTCGATTTTCAACTTGTGTATAAAAAAATAAAAAAAACTATGTATGATAGCATGATTCAGTAAGTATGGTGTTCAGTAAACATAGAAACTTCCTTAAAATAATTGACAGTTCTTGAGATTCAAAAGCAGTGTGGTTCAAGGGCAAAAAGCTTCATGCTAAATTTGTGGAGTTGAAACCATTAAACAAGTTGAACTGTAATGTATTTAATTCTTTCATGCTAATTCTTTCTCCAGTACTGATCTGGGGGTGTTGTTTGGATTGGAGAAGATGAACAATTCATATAATCAGGATACCATGTGGCAAGGAACATGTGTTGTTTAAAAGAGTGTTTTTAATCTCAATCATTTAATTCTGATCTAAGGGTCGATAAGTATTCTTATTATTCTCACATAAAAAAAATCATATTAGTTGTAAAAAAAAAAGGTCTCCTACGGTAGGAGACCTAAGAAGGTCTTTCATCCTAAACGGCACCGAAACATTTTGCTTGTAGTTCTGATGTGATGTGATGTACATGTAATGGCATCTGCTAGTAACATATTGGAGTTGCATAACTGTCTTTTATGGGGCCTAAATCCCTATATCATACTTAAGCAATTCATGTATATTTTACTCCAATAGCAAAAAAATTAAATAGATTTTTATACTAACTACATGCATGTTGTGTCGTCTTTCGTCGTGATCTTCAAAGGGTTTGGGTTTTTCTTTAGCAGCCGCCGCCGTTGGTTTCCTTGCGCCGTCGTGAAGCTTTGAGGTTGCTGCCAGTTTGTTTTGTTTCGAAGGCAGTTCTATATTTGTTCGTTTGTGTTTATTTATGTTCTTTCTCGTGTGTTTTGTTTTTATTTTGTTATGTTAGATCAAAGATTGTGGTGGCCTTGGACTTGAGACTCATTTTGCAGTGGCTTTTTCTTTAACCCGAAAGGGTTTGTTTTCAAAGACCCGAAAGGGTCTGGTTCCTGTTCAACCCGAAAGGGTCTGTTGTTAACGGCGTATTGGACTCATCCCTCGATCTGAGTTTTTAGGCGTCTGATTGAACTGATTGTGCTTGGTGGGTTGACCTCTTCGATTCTCTGATGTTCCAGATCTGTTGAGATCTACAGGCTTCAAGGCGTCATGTCTGCCTCCACTTTGGTTATCATGCTCGAAAGAGCTTTTATGTTTGCTGATATTCAGGGAGCTGTTGGCACTTGGATTTCGATACCGCGTTGGCGGTCAATCCATTCGCCTATTTTAAAACCCTAATGTTCTTTGTAAAGGTTCACTTGTTATATTTTTTTGTAACTTGGTTTCGTGCCCGTACGCGGGTACGCTGAGTTGCGCCGGTAATTAGTGAATTTTTGCAAGGATAGTTTAGGGTTGGCCCACTTGGTTTGTTTTTATCACGATGTACTCCCGTTTGGGTTATACCTGGGTCAGATTTTATGTCCCTCAGTCTCTGTATCTCTTCTTTTTATTTTATTATAATTTTGTTTTGCCTAAAAAAAAGTTGTCTTATTGTTCATGTTTACACAAAATAATAGTATTTTATTGACAATTCATCAAACTCAAACGCAAGAAAACTATAAGGAACGGAACTATTGCTTCAACAAGGAGAGGTATAACGAATCGGAACTAATTATTTTTAAAAATAATATTGATTTGGTTTTGTTCAAACTAGTTGTCATTTTTAAAAATTAATAATAAACCTGTATTATAAAAGCTATAAAAACTACCATTTTTCCAAATACTGTAAGTGTTTGGTGCTATTATAACAATTGTGGTTTGCTGAGACATGTTGCTTGGATTTGTTTAGGGATATAGTGGTGCTATTTTGGAGTATCTTAGAGTCAAATAGGCATTATATATTCTTAAGATCGTTGGAAAAATTAGACATAGAATTATTATGAGGTAATAAACAACAAATAATATTAGCATCAAATTAATAGAATTCTAAATACAATTGAATAGAGAACAAGTAAACTTATCGAGAATTGACTGAGGCGTGCATGAAGCACTGTGCTTAAGAGTATTTCGTCACCCCAGATAGATTACTCGATGCGGTAGGTCTCACAGCTAATACTCTCCAGCATACACAATCACTTCTTGCTAGCACAGCATGTGAATTAGCAAGGTCTCAATGCCCCATGGGAACTTAGTTTAATACCTTGTTTCACCCCTTTTATTATAGTACTATATCACTATATTTTTGTAAGCAGCATAACAAAAGGTAGAAGATAATTTGTTTTCGTCCGTTTTCAGGAAAACTCATCTCCCATAAACTGGATAACCTATTAATTAGGTGTGACCAACAAATTCTACCAAGTAAATAAGCCACGATTAATTTTAAGGGCACTTCTACGGTGCAGTCACGAAACTGACTTTTTTGGAAAAGTTATTTTGTTTAGCTTCTTTGTTTAGCCGATAATACAACGGTTTGACGTCATTTTAGCTAGTGTTATGTTGGTGGACCAATCTAAGACTAAACTTTATCATAAAGTTTTAATTAAATTCAATTCATCTAAGATTAAGAAAATAATCTAGAGTTGAGTAAATTACTGGAATAGTAGGAGAAGCAGTGGCAGAATAGCCTCAACATCATCTTCTTGCTAACAAGTGACTATTTATGGTTTTTGTAGGGATCCAAAGTAAATTTGGTCATCACAGACCATTGCATGTCAGTTTGGTGGTTAATTGCTGCAAAATCTTGTATATTAGTATTTTTTTTTCACAATACGGTATTGCAGCATTATATATATGATATAGTAAATTTAACTTTACCAAAAAAATTATTATCATGACTTCACCATAGAATTTTTCTAATTTTAATTGACTAAGTATGTAGCCTTCAATTAGTGTGTAGCTAAATAACTTGGTTAAAAGAAAACGGTTTAGAATAATAAATAATTTAATAATTAACTTTAAAATAAATTATTAAATAAAATTCCTACATTATATGCTCAAGACAAGTGTGATCCATCCAACACTCCACGGGAACAAACCAAAATATCCAACTTATGACACGAATTGCCTTCAGGTTTAGTGCTGCACTTTACAGTCATAATTGTGAGAGGTTTGTTAAGTTTTGAAGTTCCAGTAATTTGAGTAATGAATGAATCAAGGGAATCCTATTGGAAAATTTTGTCGGAGCATGTAACTAAAATGATAGAATGAGGGAACTCAACTGAATCTTAAGCTAAGATCATGGCGACCATAAAGTTGATGGAATGTTGTCGGAGATTCCCAACCCAAGTCCCAACCTAAGCTCTTCAATTTTATCTATATCCACTTTCTTTCAAAAGATTTTTTTTTTATCAAAAGTCAGTAAAGTCTGTCAAAAAATTGTTCCAATTATGAATCGATTTCGAGTTCTCCTGAACAATTTGTCTTTTGGTAGAGCTCATTAACCATTTGAACTCAATCACTTAATTTCGACTGTTCTAATTTTCTTCCATATTAAATTCAAAGAATAACAAACTCAAAACTATTTTTACTATTTTTTCCCATTATAAATTAATTGTTAAAGAAGGTGTAGGATTGGTGGATGGGGTTGGTTGATTGATAATATTGGTCGTGAGGTGGGTGATGGGCCTTCCACTCTACTTTGAAGGAATCCATGGTTGGAAGGTGTACCTTTTATTGTTAGGTTCGGTAGATTATATGAGTTAACTAAGAACAAAATGACTATTGTAGTTGAAGTGAATGTTATATGGTGGGGAGTGAATGGAGAGGCGTGGAAATGGCGACGGAGGCTCTTTGCTTGGGAGGAGGAGTTGGTGGGGGATTGTGTTAAGCTATTAACTTCAGTTGTTTTTTGAGGGTGGATATGGAGGATATGTGGGTTTGAAAACTTCATTCTTCCCATCGTTATACAATGCACAATGCTTATCAGAATTTGATTGATAATGGTGGTATCAACATTATTATTATTATTATTATTATTATTATTATTATTATTATTATTATTATTATTATTATTATTATTATTAATAATAACAACAACAATCAAATAATGTGGTTGAAAGTGGTGTCTTTAAAAATGTCTTTGTTTGCTTGGCGATTGCTTTTGAACCGCGTTCCTACTAAGGGTAATTTGATGCATCCGCGAGTACTCTCTCAAATGATCAAATTTGCACGGGAGGATGTGGTAGGAACGAGGACAAGGAGCATTTATTTGTTACCTGTGAATTTTATGGTAAGATGGGGTCGGTGGTATCCGAATTACTAGGTTTTTCATTGCAACCGAAGAAAATTTGATGGATCAGTTAGCTCAATTTGGTGTCCTAGGAGGCTTTTCGAAACAAATGTGTATGTCGTCTAACATTATTTTGTTTTCGGTGGTGTGGACCATATGGACAGAGAGAAACAAGCGAATCTTTCAGCATAAGGAGGAGCAATTACAATTTTTAATGAAAAAAGTTAAGCTTCATTATTTTTGATAGTTGAAATTGAAATATGCTACCTTCGACTACAATTTTTGGAGGCTCAATCCTATTATTTTTTATATGTTGTAACTTGGTTATTTCTTTAGGATGTTCTCTTGATTCTCAAAACTATTATGTTAACTTCGTATCACTTATGAAGTCTTCTTAAACACTTCTTGTGTTGAAAGACCGTTTGCATTTATTAATATTTTTCATTTTAACAATTTAAAAATCAAATTGTTATTTAGGTTTTTGATATGGCTTGGATGAGAGACATCTAAAAGTTTTTATATCGCACCTCCTTGTAAAAAAAACGATTTAAAATTGATTAGGAAATGATGAAATGTAAAAAAAAAAAAAACATTCATAGGTTATTGATAATTGAATTGCTCTGCTTTGGTCAAAGATAATTGAATTGTTATATATACATAATAAAATATAATTGAAATGAATATATACATAATCAAATATAGCTGACTTTTGAATATAATAATTATAATTAAAATAAAAAAATATTAATGTTCTATAAAATGTAGTTTTCTTTTGACAAAATGTTATTTAAAATATGGTTTTATAAGGATAAAATATATAAGCATTAAAACCATTTATTGAATAATTAACATAATCAATTATATTTAAATAAACTAATACTATTATTTTTTGTTTATAATACTAATCCGATAGACGGTGTAATTATTTTTGTGAGCAAAGATACATAGACACATTTAGGTGGCATACACCTTTGTACCTCCACATAGAAATGCAACACGTGACATTCTCTCTATCTCTCTCTCTATATATATATATGTGTGTGTATCTTTATTCATATTATTGAGGAAATAGGCAATTATCCCCCCTGAAATTGTAAGTTTCGTCAATTACCCCTCTGAAATTAACAAAACTTCAATTACCCCCTAAAATTGCACAACTTTAATCAATTTACCTCTTCCGTCAAATTCTTCTGTTAGTCAACATGATGTTTTGCAAATATCCCCCTTGAAGTTTTGCACTTATGTGCAAAATGCCCCCAAAACTTGAAAATTTATATATTTTTTCTTATCCTTGACTCAAAAGATATTAAAGACAAACAATTAACAATTAACTTAGGCCATTTTCATTGTTAAATGTCAAAAATGAAATATGGAACTAGAAACAACACATGAAACATCTTATTAGGCCATTTTCATTGCAATGAGAACACCTTTGGAATCCACACTCACCCACCAACCTCACAATTATCATCTTCTTCATAATCACCTTCATAGTAGATTTTACAACTTCCATAACATGTTTCACAAGGAATAAACTTTATATAACCACAAACCTCACATCCATCATCACCTCCTTCAATATCATTAATCCTTTCACAACAATCAAGCAATTTCTCAAGTTTCTTGTCATCACGAAGTTTCTGAATTTCTTCAACTTCACCAATGTATTTCTTTTCAATAAACATTTTTGATAATCCTCCTTTACCATAGTACCCTTCACCAAGTAACTCTTTAAACTCTTCCTTGAATCCTAATGCATTTCTCAAGCTTCCTTGTTTGCCTTTAATATCTTTTGAGTCAAGTATAAGAAAAAAAATATATAAATTTTTAAGTTCGGGGTGCATTTTGAACATAAGTGCAAAACTTCAGGGGGATATTTGCAAAACGTCATGTTGACTAACAAAAGAATTTGATGGATGGGTAAATTGATTAACGTTGTGCAATTTCATGGATAATTGATGTTTTGTTAATTTTAGAGGATAATTGACGAAACTTACAATCTCGGAGGTTAATCGTATATTTACTCATTTCTTATTATTATTATTGTAATAATAGTAAATGGATAAAATATTTTATTTAATTTAAAAAAGTTACTACCACTATTAAATTTTGACCCCATTCATCCTTACCTTTACTTTTCTCCTTTTGCTCTTTGTGTTCTGTCTATGTCTGCTTTTGCAATGAATGCAGCACTACTCCCATCCCCATCCATACACGCCACCCCCTTTCCTCATTAATAAATACTCTAAACCCCCCTTTCACTCTTTCACTCCCTTTCTCTTCTCAACCTTATTTTCCTCCATTCATCAAACAACAAAACAAAGGTAAACTAACCAACAATCTCTTACTCTTACCACTTTTTTCTCCTTTAAATTAATGGTAGAATTTACTTGGTTAATTGTTAATTAATTAAGTACTATTAACCATTGCTTTATTTATTTTTATTTTTAGTTTTGGTTATGACAATTAGTTACGTAGTAGTATTTACTTGATCTTATAGTGGGTACTTGTTTTTTTTTTTTTTTTGGTGTATCTATTCTTTGTTGACGAGATCACCGTTTTTTTCGTCTTTTTCTGCTTTATTATTTCTTCTCGTATTTTTGTGTAGTGGGAAACCATACTTTTTTGTACTTTTCTACTTAATAATATTTTTCTCTTTCTTTACTTTACTCTTGAATCAAACTCTCAAGTCTCAACCCTGCAGCAAGCATTACTTCATTTTCAAAATTATTGCTCTAGCTTTGTAAAGGTAAACAATGAAAATTTCAATGGACAAAAAGATTTTTTAATTCTGACATATAAAATCATGTTCTTCCTCTTTTCTCCTTTTTCTTCTTTTTTTGTTTTTATAAGGTTGTTTTTTAGTTTTGGGGTTGTTTAGAATTTAGGATACAGAAGCTATTCAGATTCTGCTGCTATAAACTTTTATACTACATAGTATATGTGATCAATGCTTTCTTTATTTTTTGTTTACCCTCCGGTTAGTAATCTGGAATTCGGTTAGGAGATAAGTAAAGTCTGAACAATAATGTTCCACCTAGGATTCGTCCTTAAGTGGAGCTCAGTAACCACTTAAGTTCGATCACTTGATTAGTGACGAGTGTTATCTCGTGGCTTGCAATTGGAGATTCCTTTGCTTTGATATTTACTTATTTGAGCTATGTAAGGATCTATTTTTATTGAAAAGGAAAGAAATAATTTTTGGTTTTAACCCGTTTGAAACATGATATTAATAGGACATGGTTTCTTGGTTTGTATTCTCTCTTCATGCCTTTGTTTTGGTTTAGTTTTTAATGGAAGTTTTTAAAATTTACATTATTTCATAATCTCTATTTTGACTCTGTCAATTATGAGAGAGATTTTTGGTATATTATATTCTTTCTTCACATGTTGGGAATTTTTCTATTCTTATAACTTGTTTTATCTTTATTTTACATTTGGCAAATGGTAGAGTTTGTGAGATTGTATATTAACTACTATTGGAGTCTACTGTTTTCTTGTGTTCAGCTGGTTTCATTATCCATTCAAATAGTGTCCCACAGATTTTGAAGAAGTCTTTTTTCGATAATGAGTTGTAAAGTAACTTATATTTGGACTTGAGAGAATTTTTGGAGTAAAGATTGTTTGCTGAGTTGACTAGACTTCTGATATCAGCAATTGATGCGAACGTGAAATTTGTAGTGGAAAGGGAAGCATTTTAAAGTCACCACCATCTAATGTGTGCATTCTGGAACTGAAAAAAATAAATGGGTTGTTGTGTCTCAACGAGCAGTCGAAGTACTTGTAGCAGCGGAAGCAATGGAGAGATGATAACTCCATCTTGCTTCGAAATTTGTTTCTGTGGACAAAAGAGAGCAAGGAGAACATTTTCTGATCATGCTATTTCTCTACACCAACTATCATCCTTACCTAGCAGGATTTTCACTAATGGAAAGAGTCGGGGTTCGTGCATATTTACACAGCAGGGTCGCAAGGGAATTAATCAGGATGCCATGGTTGTGTGGGAAGTAAGTATGTTCATGTTCATCTTATTGGTGATAGTGCAAATCCATGACTCTTTTTTTAAGTTATTTGAGAGAGACTTGGTTAACTTTCGATATTGACATCTTAATTATTATCTGTATTTTTGTAGGATTTCATGTCTGAAGATACGATATTTTGTGGTGTCTTTGATGGTCATGGTCCACAAGGTCATCTTGTTGCGCGTAAAGTGAGGGATACATTGCCAGTAAAATTGCTTTCGTTTTGGCATTCTCTTGAATCGAAACAAAATAGGTCAGACAAAACTTGCTTCAAACGGAACATAACACCAGACTGTGGAGAGTCTGAGAAGGATTGTTCTGCTGAGGATAAACTGAACTCCACTTGGAGAGAAGCTTTCAGAAAAGCATACAAGACCATGGACAAAGAGCTTAGGTCTTATCCAAATCTAGACTGCTTCTGTAGTGGGAGCACATCTGTGACTGTGGTAAAGCAGGTAGCAAAAGTAGATTGAGAAGCATTTACACTCTCGTTTTCTATTATTACCTTTATGTTTTTCTTAATTTCTTAACTTACCAGGGTTCAAATCTCTTCATGGGATATATTGGGGATTCTCGAGCAATCATGGGATCCAAAGACAGCAATGACTCCATGGTGGCAATTCAGTTGACTGTTGATTTGAAGCCTGATTTGCCAAGTGTGTCATTATGCCATTATTATTTATTCTCTGATGAGTATATACTTTTGGCCTGTTTCTAACTTAATTCCAATTTGGTTGGGAATTCTTATAGGAGAAGCGGAAAGAATCAAGCAGTGCAAGGGTAGGGTTTTTGCTTTGCAAGATGAGCCTGAAGTTCCTAGGGTGTGGCTGCCTTTTGATGACGCACCGGGGTTAGCAATGGCTAGGGCGTTTGGAGATTTCTGCTTGAAGGAGTATGGTGTGATTTCTATACCTGAATTTTCTCACCGGCTGCTCACAGACAGAGATCAATTCATTGTTCTTGCGTCAGATGGGGTAAAATATTTCAATATCATACTATTTCGTTAGCTTTTTGTTTTTTTATTTTTTTATTTTTTTTTATTTTTCTGGTGTGAATAGGAAATTTCAAAATATATGAGCTACCATGAAAAAATAATCTTACCATGTCAAGCTGTGAAATTGAAATAAGAAAATGTAATTAGTATAGGTAGATGTTAATAGTAATGAATTGTGGCCTAGCATTAACCATATGCTGATAGGAAGGAAACTAATAAGTGGCTTCTAGAACCAACCATTGAGTATAATAACATGTTCAATAACTTGACAGAACTAATAACATGTCCTGTTTGTCAATTGGCAGTGTGATAATTGAGTTTGCTAGCTTCTTGACTAATTGTCCTGATGTGCTTGAATGTATCCGTGGAATCTTAGGAGTTAGGAGTTTCACTTATAGATATCTGCCCAATGAAAATCAACTTGTTTCTGGCTACTTCAGAAACATGCCTTTGCTGGGTTTGGCTGATATTTCAACACAACGCTGGTATCTGATTTTTAATGAGTAGGAAATAAACAACCAATCATAGAAGGGATGTGCTTTGAAATGCTAAATACAGATATTATCTATATATTTGTCAGATAAAAATGTTTTAGGTATTAGCAAACAGGTATTTGACCATCTATTTAAAAAAAAAAATTCATACTGTGTAACACACTCAAGTTTAGGTCTGTGTTAAAGGCATCAGCGTTTTCAAGTAACTTGATTAAATAATACAAAACATTGGAAAAATATTTGGTACATATTAATGCTTTTGGTTCTAATATGGACTCGATGAAAGGCATTAGAGTTTTCATGGTTAGATCTGTCAAAGACATCAGAGTTATCAAGTTATTTAGACTCCATGGTGGCACTTTTACCAGCCTGCAACGTGCAAGTGCAATATATTAGAAGAAAATTTCCTCTTGCCGTGCTAATTAATAAGACATATAATAAATTTGTAAATAACTTGTGTACGATAAATATTTGCTACCCTTATCACAGTCTTTTTAGTATAATTTAGCCCCTAAAGCTTCCAACGTTCACTATTGGTAACTGATTCTCTTGGTACTTTTCCAGGTTTGGGATGTTTTAAGCAATGAGGAGGTGGTTGAGATAGTATCATCGGCACCAACACGATCATCAGCAGCAAGGATTCTGGTAAATTCAGCTGCTCGGGAATGGAAACTCAAGTATCCAACTTCAAAAATGGATGACTGTGCTGTAGTGTGCTTATTTTTGGATGGTAAAATGGACTCAGAATCAGATTATGATGAACAGGGCTTCTCTTCTGCAACCATTCAGAGTAACCATTCTGGGAATCCAGTTGAATCAGATGATGGACAAAAGTCGGAGCCAGCTTTGAGAAGGAACTTTACTGTGAGATCATCAGAAGAAAATGAGACCAACGGAGCAGTGTCTGTCGATGTTGAAGATGAAGCAGCATCAGGTGAAGATCAAAACTGGTTAGGTTTGGAAGGGGTCACTCGTGTAAACTCACTCGTCCAACTTCCTAGATTTTCTGAAGAAAGATCAAACTCTTGAATTTCTTGCTTCATGAGGTAACTGTTTATTGTAGTACCTAGTAAACACTCGATTCAAGAAAGAATTTTTTTGTTGAAGTGGTAACATTTTGATGCTCCTTGGTAGCCTAATTCACCACTAGAAAACCAATGTTCAATTAGGGTGGCAAAACGTAATTGATTTCAGCCTAATGCAAGGAATTAATAACCTAGACAAACTCGAAGTGGTTTGATTTGGGTAATTAGTTTACAGTTTCAAACCCGCGTATTTAACATGTTCAAATTTTTAGTTTTTTTTGGTTATGTTGGAGACATTTATGTCTTGAATTAGAGGTGTTTTGGTGAGTTCAAGTGCTAAAATATAGATTAGGTACAATGAATCTTTATTTATACTATGAGAAATGCTAACAGGTGTCCCAAGGCACTCTTTAAGGACAAAGATAGTAAGTATTTATAAAAATGTGTGTATTCATTACATAATTACGAGATCGGAGAGAGTAATGTGGCAGCGACGGGGGAGTTAAATAATTAATGATGGTGGGACTCACTTAGTGGTGGAATCCACTATCTATTATTTGTGTTTATCTCTCTCTAAATTGTATCTTCCATTTATTTTGTCAAATGAAGAGGATCTTGGGTGCGTTGGTCCTAATATGGATCCTCTTCATTTGATAAAATAAATGGAAGTACACAATTTGGAGAGAGATAGACACATAAAATAGATAGTGGATCCTACCACTAAGTGAGTCCCATTATCATTAATTATTTTTTACTTTCAAATTTTTGAGTCTACATCTCTCCAAATGAGGAAATGGAGAGGATACAAAATGGAGAAGATATTGACTCGTCCTAATACAAGATGATTAGAGCAAATCTTTGGTGAAAATTGTGTAACTTTTCGGTATTAACCGTGGCCACAATAATAGGTTCGAAGTCCTACATCTATGACATTTGATTTCAATAGCTAAAGCTAATTATTGTCAATCAATTATTTATAGAGACATGATTAAAGGTTTGTACACTGAACCAAGATCAATCATCACTATAGGCCAAGAAAAGATGCTATAAGGTTGCAACTGGGAAAAGACTAACGTAAAAAGAACGTTACCTGTTTATAATCAATTTCGGTCATGATTGGCTACGCTAAAAGTAAACTAATTCTATGTGAATTTGGTGAAAATCTTGTTGATAACTGACTCTTCTCTTCTCAATCAACCAATTTTTAGGTTGAATAAACTATACTCCAATCTACTTATAGTAACATGGGTAATTTGAGAGCATTAAATTAAAAATAGTGACACCAAATAATCTAGGGTTAAATAAGTTTTTCGTCCTTATATATATAGCGAATTTTGATTTTAGTCCCTAAAAAATTAAACTGAATGTTTTCATCCTCACAAATTTTTTTATTTTGTTTTTGTCCTTAATGGCCATTTTATGTTCATATAAATGGCAAAATTATAACTCTTTTATGTTCAAATTGTATCCATGTTATGTCCGTTTATTATATTCGACATTTATATATTCATATTATGTTCAAAAAATGTCAAAAACACGTTAAAATTATATCCATTAAGGACCAAAAACAAAATAAAAAAATTTGTGAGGATGAAAACATTCAGTTTAATTTTATAGGAACTAAAATCAAAATTCGTTATATTTATAGGGACGAAAAATTTATTTAACCCAATAATTTAACACTAACTTTTCTCTTAATATTCTTTAACTTACAAAAAAATCTTAATATTTTAAAAGAAGCATAATTTACAATAATTTTGGTTCCATATTCATGTAAGGTCTACTGAGTTATTAAAATATAGAACCATCTTGACATGCCAAAATATCTCATTGTTTGAGAATGGAGACAAGTAAATTCTAAACACCAACTACACTCCACTATCAAACCAAGACACATTTTGATTAAGGAGAAACACAAAATTTTAACGGAAAATAATTTGAAAAAAGTAGTAGGGTGGACTTGAGGTCAAAACATTCGTGTAGTATGTAGAAATTGAGGGTCTAACGTCTAAGTCACTAGCAACGAAGCTAGAGTGATTTGCATGAGGGCGTCAAATAAAGAATTCTTTTGGGATAAAGAAAAAATATTTAAAATTTAAGGATTAAATATGTTTGATTCCTACAAAATTACGACTGAAGGAGTCAAATATATTTATAATTGTCTATGCATTTAGTAAACTAATAATTTTTTCAATGTGTACAAATAAGTATTATTTGCAGCAGTAAACTCGTCGTCCTTATTGATTGACTATTGATAAATGATTTCATTGTAGTTGTAGGATTGAAAGTGTCAAAATAAGATGAATAAATTTATTAGCTAAGTAATAATTTTTCATTCTATGTTTATGCTGATTTTTGCAAATAGACTTATTTGAGGTTTTTTTTTATTTTTTTTAAAGGAGACTTATTTGAGGTAGTTAATAATATATTATCGAGGTAGGTAAAAATGCATGTAGACTTTGTACAAAAAAAAATAAAAAAATGCACGTAGACAACAAAAAATAAAATTGTTGAGATAGCCAAAGCTAACATAATAGTACAAAAGTATCCGCCAATTTAAATCACGCACGAGGGCTGAGATGCTCTTCAACCTCTTAGCCTTGACTTGGGGTTATAGTTGTGTGCCACAAAATCTCATATTGTTTGGAAGTCGAGATTAAGCGTGTGTTTGGTTCTGCAGTGGTAAAAATTGATTTTTATTGAATTGATTTTGTAGAATTGATTTTAGTTAAAAGTGATTTATGTTTGGATACTTTGGCCACAAAAGTGATTTGTATGAAATATGTTGTTTGGTTATTTTGTGTCAAAATTGCTTTTAGATGTGTAAAGTACTAAAATGGGTTTTAACATGTATATATATTTTTTTTTGGAGGGAAATTGGAACTAACATGTATATATGTAGATCACTTTTTTCCTTTATTTATTTATTTATTTAATAAAGACAATAGTGAAAAGATGTATATATTGAAGACCAATAAATTTCTGAATCGATTACACTGTGCTGTACAAGCTATGATTTTGGGCTTCAGCTAGAATCGAGTTTGGATGGCAGAATTGCTTTGCATTGTATCATCCAAACAACATCAAAAAATTATGGAATCACGTTTTTCATTAGAAACGCACGTTTAAGCCATTTGGACGTGAATCCAAACACATACTAACAGGATTAAAATCCTCTCCATTTATAAATTTTTCCATTTGTTGCAATTTGGAAAGAGATAGACACAAAAAATAAGTGGTGAGTTCCATCATTAAGTGGGTTCCACCATCATTAATTATTTTTTACTTTTTATGTGTCTTTATCTTTCTAAATGGAACAAATGGAAAAATTTATAAATTGAGAGGATTTTCACCCATACTAACAATAGTTTATTAACAAGAACCACACTTTTCTATCCATTACGATTTGGCGTCATCTGTAAGAACTTGCAGACAAGACTCAGAAAAAAAAATGGGGTGAACAAATAAGCTAAAAGCAATAATAAGCTACAACATTGTTGAATGTCCCAATGTTTTCTACAAATTGCGGTGCATAAATGGTCATTAAGTGGCCGCTACAACATTGGTGAATGTCTTCCAAAAATAGCAACTAATAAAACTGATAATAAAAAAACTAGTAACTGATCGATCATGGCACATTTAACTCACCGCCAATGTTCACTCAACTCTGTACGGTCAAATTTTTTATATAATAATGCATTCACTCCAACACAAAAGTCACAAACTAGAAAAGCTAATCAAATCCTCCTCCTAGTTCTTATCAAAAAAATGGTTCAAAGAGCTTACTCTTTCTTTGCACTTTTTCTCATTTTCAATATCCTCCTTGTCACAACACAAGAAGCAATTGCTGGTCGCAGCATTGCTAAAAACACCGACAACGACGACAAGAAAGAGCCGCAGTTTTTGTTCAAGCATGATCATGGTAAACTGCATTACCCTGGCATTGGGCATTTAGGATTTCCACCGAAATTCGGGCTTACTCCTAATAACCCATTTATTGGTGGCACTGGAGGATTAGGATCGGGTTCAGGATCAGGATCTGGAGCATCAGGTCATAGTTATGTTCCCGGTGGTGATGACACATTTGTTCCAAACCCTGGCTTCGAGGTTCCAAATCCTGGTAGTGGTGGTGGTGGAGGTAGAGTTGCATCAACAGTTCATCCATGAATTCACTAATGCATGGATGTTGTAGCTAGACCTAGTATGTGGTTTAATTTGTGAGCTTGCGACGCTTATTAAGATCGATTTTACTACTTTCTAGCCATAAAAATAAGTGTGCTGCTGCTAGTACACACTGATAGCTTGCTACTTGGTATGTGAGGGGCTTGTTTAGTGTTTTGCATCTGATTTAATTTAAGGGTCATGCTAACCGGTGCCCTTGGGGCACTGGTTAAGCTTACAAAAAAAGGAATTTATTACCATAAAAGGAAACTTTGTTGACTTATTTATAGATTAATTACACAGTTTTCAATGCAATAATTACTATATAATTTCCCTTTTTAGTATCCTTAACCAATGCCCCGGGAGCATCGGTTAGCATTTCCCTTAATTTAATTAATATTATTTGAGGTTAATTGTTCTCCAAACTTCAAATTAGTTGTTGATTGTGGATCATTATTCAGCAATTTAGCCTAAGATGATTGCGTCTATAAAAGAGGAATAAAAGGTATAAAAGGAAAACACAACCTAAAAACATTCATTATTTATTTTTATGGGGTATGTTCTATTTATTTTTTTGAACATTTTTATGGGGTCATTTAGCACATGGTAAGTTTATGCGGATAATATGATATTTTTATAATGCAGACTTTGCATTTATATAATGAATCACACTAACAAAATGTCGACATTGACAATGACACAAATCGCTATTAAAAAAAAAAAAGGAACATAGAGATTTTCCCTTGACACAAAAAGTATATCAGAGATTCACAATTAATTGGAATCCGGCTACCCTGCATTTGAGATTCCCCGCAATGATGCATCCAGGACATATAGTGTGTTCTGAGTGGTCCAATAGCGGGGAACATGGTCCTACAAATCTTAGAATAATTTTGATACTATTTTAGAGTTTGTGTTGAGTCTAACTCAAACTTATAAAATCAAATTATAAGGTGAAAACTACTTACATTTATAAACATATGTTCAAGTCATATTTCTTTCGACGCGAGACTCTTAACAATTCAATTAAGATAAGAGAATTTAGATTCAAATTTAATTTTTTGAATAATAAAATAAAAATAAAAGTATATATTTTTTGGATGGTCTGATTTTGACCAAACATCCACCAATGTCTCGAATGTATGAATGCATAACTTCCATAAATGCAGCGAATTCAAATTCTTAAATTTCACACTTTGAAGCAAACAACTGATATAGGAGGGCCCTGTCTCCTATATGCATGTGAAATGGGTCTCGCACCGTGCGAGATGTTCGGTCATCTGGAGTTGCAGGTTTCTGTATTGTGTGTTACCTATTGATGTGGGTAAAAAGCATTTTAGTAATTATATAAATTATTGTTGTACATATCTCTCTTTTCCAAAATTAGAGGGTTAACGTGGACTTTTCATATTATCTAAAAGACTCACATCATGTTTTTGAGATTCAGGCTTTCCACCCTAGATCTGTTAAAAAAACCCTTCTTTATCTTATGTGTTCATAGTTGCAACCGTGTTGGATCTAAACCTGTTCTGGACCGGTCAAAAGGAGTTTTGGCCCATTTACTTAGGCCCAATACTATTCCAAGCCCAAACAACACGTTTGACAACATTACTTGTGACACACCCCTTCCCCGCGACGGGGGTGCACGGAGGGAGCGAGACCGGTTAAAACGAACCACAACGTCTCTCTGCACGTTCCCGCAATAAACTCTCTGGCGGTTACACTTCCCACGATTTCGTAACCACCAAAGCTAGGTGTGCCAATACAACGGCTCTGCAGCCCTCCACCTCTATAAATAGGGGACTCTTAACAGTCCCCAAGGTAGAATCTAACTCTTCCTCTAAACCCTCACTCTCTGATCTCTACTTACTTGAGCGTCGGAGCGCCTGCAAGTACACATCCCGCTCCGTTCCAAGAAGCACTCTTGACGCATTCCACCACCACTCAAACCACCGCCTTCAAGGCACCGACAGTCACCTTCTGATCATGTACGATCAGGAGCGGACTTCTTCCCCGGTACGTAGCAGAAGAAGAAGGAGCCCTCGCCATTCACGTTCTAGATCCCCGCGACATTCAATAAGCGTCAGATCTCCAAGTTACACCACGAGGTCAGCCATAAGGAGATCACCCAGACAATCTCCTCCAAGACGGTCTCCTCCCAGACGATCCTCTCCAAGGAGATCCCCACTAAGACGCAACAGACGCTCTTGGTCCGCCTCTAGCTCCGAGGACACTCACGATGCCCAGAATGACCGTAATGCTTATGGTCCATTCACACGGCGCATTCGAGAAGCTCCTATCCCTCGCGGACTAGAGAAGCCTCCCGATATGGACTCATACGATGGGACAACTGACCCGAACGAGCACATTGAGAACATTGAGGCAGTTCTCACATACCGATCGTTGCAAGGTGCCGTAAAATGCAAACTCTTCGTCAGTACACTACAACGAGGGGCCGTCACCTGGTTCAAGAACTTGCGAAGAAACTCCATTGACTCATGGAGCGACCTCTGCGACGAGTTCATGACCCACTTCACCGCTTCAAGGACGCAACCAAAGACGGTGGCATCCCTTGAAGCTATTGTTCAAGGAAAGAGCGAACCTCTCCGAGATTACATCGAGAGGTACAACAAAAAAGCCGTACTGGTAAGAGGTGCTGACAATGATGGGATTTTTATGAAGGGGTTTTCAAAAATTTATCCTCTTAGCGGAACAAATCCCATTGAAAACAGATCTTGATTAAATCATTAATCACAAGTCAAACAGAAACTTAAACACTTTAAGATTCATGTGTTTACCTCTTGAAGAGCGGAACCTTTGTAGCAGAAATATTTCTGATCACGAGCAAAGAAAAGCAGCGATGCCTCTACTCAGTCCACACGAACAAAACTTCTCCGATGACCGGTGCTAGCCAATTCCAACGGAGATTCAGAGAGATTATGTTTAGAGAGCGGCGGGTAGGGTTTCTAACTTTTAGAATTAGGTTAAGTGTTTTAACCAACTGTCAGTAATGCTTCAACACAAGGGTTCTATTTATAGAATCACTTGTGTGGCCAGCAAGACAAGCACTTAAGTACACCGTACCTTACGGTGCACCATATTTCACTTAAACACACCGTACCTTACGGTGGACCGCGTTTCTTTATTTTTCGTAAATTAAATAATAAAGTCATATTTAATTATTTAACTACTAATAAGTCCTACTTATTATTTTATAAATAAGTCTTACTTATTTACATATCTCATCTATCTGTTCTTTGTGTGTGACCTTATAGGTTCCCGTAACATTGGCAATAATATTAAATCACATATTTGATATTATAAACAGTGAGCGGTATCTAGAAACACATCACTGCTACCCAAGTGACGAGAATGTCATGTGATCTGACGAAACCTTTTCCATGATAATGTTTGTGTGTATAATTACCCTTTTGCCCTCATGTTTATATTGAACACAAGGCATAGTATGTCATCCTTGCCTAGTTCAATATTGGGCCCGTAGACATTTCTCCTGTTATGTAGAAGGGGAAAATTCCATCTAGGTCACTCATGTCCCTCAGCATGATTTGTGGAGTACCCATCAACCAACTTTATAGTCATCTTGTTACAGACAAAGTTTGAATGGTGACAAAGCACTCGACTCCAACATCTAGGGTACATAGTCGTTTCAGGTCAAAGGGTGGAATACACCACTATCACTATGAGAATATCTTATGACATTTTTCATAACTTTTACTATGTAGTATTCTCATGGTGGGTCAATCCAATATAAATATTACTCCAAATATTTATATCTATGTGTAGATTTGATAACTCTTTATCCATGATTTGTGAGATATGATCATCAGTCTATCAACATAATAGTCTCTATACTTTAATGATATCCCACTTCTCAATAAAGCTTGACTACGGATACTTTAAAAATAGTTTCCTTATGTTTAACGCGGTCTCACAATTAAGTTATACTTATC